>Ga0315899_10000134_pt1 | contig 89798 bp, 78 predicted proteins | sample LakEriMetagenome_2_FD_203518 | JGI IMG/M metagenome (GOLD analysis project Ga0315899, IMG submission 203518) | Freshwater fungal communities from buoy surface, Lake Erie, Ohio, United States - Buoy 4 MA112 | ecosystem: Environmental > Aquatic > Freshwater > Lake | place: USA: Lake Erie, Ohio... | reverse complement strand
GACGCTTTGGTTGCACAGAAGGAATCTGGCCTGAAGCAGCGCCTCGTGCAGTTTCTGTTAAAATCTCCCGAACCAATGCTTTACCATAATGAACCCATTTGGCAGGGCGACCGGATCGCTGGATACATCCGTTCGGGCATGTACGCCCATACCCTCGGCGGTGCATGCGGGCTTGGCTATGTCGACGCCGCTGACGGGGGCGTGGTTGGATCAATTGGCGCTGATGATTATGAAATCGAGATTGCCGGTATCCGCTATCCGGTGACTGCATCGCTCAAACCATTATACGACCCCTCAAACGCCCGGATCAAAATATGACGACCGAAACACCGAATGCCACAATGCAACGGCTCGCCGCAAACACGCAGGTAGGCTACAGCTTTGATCAGGAATTTTACGCCAGTGAAACGGTTTTCAAAGCTGATTTCGACGAAATCATTAGCCAGAAATGGCTTCTTGCAGGCCATGTGTCTCGGATCCCGAACAAGGGTGATTATTTCCTGTTTCGTGTTGGCAATGAACAGATCATCGTCATTCGCGAAAATGCAGATAGCGTCCGCGCCTTCTTCAACGTCTGCCGCCATCGTGGATCGACCATTTGTCAGTCGGAAAGCGGCAATGCCCCACGCTTGGTCTGCCCCTATCACGCATGGACTTTCGGTCTTGATGGGCGGTTGATTTCTGCGCGGCTTATGCCCGAAGATTTCGACAAAGCGGAAAACAGCTTGTTCGCATGCCATATCCGCGTGTTTCACGGCCTGATCTTCATCAATATGAGCGAGGATGAGCCCGTCGATTTTGATGCGACCTTCGGCGACATGGGGGCAATTCTCGACTATCACGGTTTCGCCGAAGCACGCATTGCGCATGCAGGCAGCTATCCAACGACCGCAAACTGGAAGCTGGTCGTGGAGAATTTCTTTGAATGCTATCATTGCGTCCCTTCGCATCCGGAGTTCTGCTCAATGCACGCATCGGAATCGATCGTCGCCGTAGGCGCAGGACCAAGTTCCGGGCCAGCGGATGCGATCGCCAGCTTTACACCTAAGTTAGAGGCTTGGGAGGCAAGTGCCGCAGCTTCTGGTCGGCCAATCGGTAATATTGACGACGCGGCCGACAGCAGCCACCTGCGCCTGCTGATGCAACGGATGAACAAGGATGGCTGGGCCTCGGAAACACAAGATGGCTCCGCGCCCGCACCGCTGATGGGCAAACGGACGAAAGCAGATGGCGGGCGGATGCATTTAAGCTTCAGCCCATTTAGCCAGATTGTTGCAGACGATCATTTTGCAATATTGTTCCAATTTACGCCGCGCGGCGCATTGGAGACCGATGTGGAGATGATCTGGCTGGTTGACGGCCGCGCGACTGAGGCTGAAGTCGACATTGAAAAGATGATCTGGGGCTATCACGCCACGACCACGCAGGACAAAGTCATCACTGAAAATAATCAGGCGGGCATTATGTCGAGCCGTTATCGGCCTGGTCGATATTCCGAACAGGAAGGCAGCGTCCTTAACTTCCAGAAATGGTATCTGAACCAGTTTGGGCTGGCACGCGCCGAGTGACCATCGCCGCCAATATGCGCGCGGTCCTGCTGACCGGCCATGGCGGCTATGACAGGCTCGACTTTCGCGATGACGTGCCCTTGCCAAAACCGGGGGCGGACGATGTCTTGATCCGCGTTGCTGCGGCAGGCGTGAACAATACTGATATCAACACGCGCATCGGTTGGTATTCCAAATCGGTTGCAGAGGCGACGGACGCGGGGGCGGTATCGGGCATAAAGGGCGCCGGTGACGATGGCTGGTCAGGCGCGGCTTTTCGTTTCCCGCGTATACAGGGTGCAGACGCCTGCGGGCATATTGTGGCAGTTGGCCATAATATAAATCCCGCGCGTATAGGTGAGCGGGTATTGGTCGAACCTGTCTTTCACGGGGCGAGCCGTTTCGACATTCTGTATTTCGGTTCTGAAGTCGATGGCGGGTTTGCAGATTACACCTGCGTCCCGGCAATGCATGCACACCGCGTTGAATCGCAGCTTTCCGACATTGAATTGGCGAGTTTTCCTTGTGCTTATGGCACCGCCGAAAACATCCTGACGCGGATCAATGTGCAGGCTGGCGAGCGTGTTCTCATTACCGGGGCATCGGGCGGTGTTGGCTCTGCCGCAGTTCAACTTGCAAAACGGCGCGGCGCCGAAGTCATTGCGATGGCGTCGGATACAAAGGCCGAAAGCGTGCGCGCGCTTGGTGCGTCTCAGGTTATTCCCCGCGATGCCGACCTTGCCGCCTTGTTTGGGCCGGAGCATTTTGATGCCGCCGTCGATATCGTCGGTGGGCCGCAGTTCGGCGAGATCTTGAATGTCCTCAAACGGGGCGGCCGCTATGGCGTCTCGGGGGCTATTTCTGGACCAATTGTCGATCTTGATCTTCGGACGCTGTATCTCAAGGACCTACGGCTGATCGGTTGCACGGTGTTAAAGCCAGACGTGTTCGCAAATCTCGTCTCGTACATTGAGCGTGGCGAAATCCAACCGGTCGTCGCTGCGGTCTATGACATATCCGAAATCGTTAAAGCCCAAGAGGCATTTTTGACGAAGCAGCATGTAGGAAAAATCGTCTTGTCGCTTTAGTCGACGGTTTCGATCAACTCACCAATGCGACCGACAATCTCGTCGATATGCGTTTTTTGCAGAATGAGTGGCGGCGACAGGGCAATGATGTCCCCAGTCGCGCGGACCAACAGGCCATTGTCAAAACATTTGTGGAATAGCTGCATGCCCCGCTTGCCAACGCCGCCGGAATGCGGCGCGAGCTCTATAGCCGCAACGATTCCCATATTGCGGATATCGATTATGTGTCGCTTGCCTTTCAGGCTATGCACCGCGTCCTGCCAATAGCCATGGAGCGAGCTGGCATGCTCAAAAATGCCCTCCGACTTGTAGAGGTCTAAAGTTGCAAGGCCTGCTGCTGCGGCCAAGGGGTGACCCGAATATGTATATCCGTGGAACAATTCGATGCCATCGGTGCCGCCTTCGACAACACCGTCGTGGATATGGCGGCTGATGGCGACGGCGCCCATGGGCACTGCGGCATTCGTCAGGCCCTTTGCCATTGTTATGATATCGGGCGTGACGCCCAGCGTTTCAGATGCCGTTGCGCCGCCGACACGACCAAAGCCGGTGATCACTTCGTCAAAGATAAGAAGGATGCCGTGTTTGCTGGCAATCTCACGCAGCTTTTCGAGATAGCCGATGGGCGGAACCAGGACGCCGGTTGACCCAGCCATGGGTTCGACGATGACAGCCGCAATGGTCTCTGCGCCATGCAGCGCAACGATAGCCTCAAGATTATCCGCCAAATGTCCTCCCCATTCGGGTCGGCCCATCGTAAAGGCGTTATGCTCAAGATTATGGGTGTGCGGGAGGTGGTCGACGCCTGTCAACAAGTTGCCAAATTGCCGACGGTTGTTAACAATGCCGCCAACCGAAATGCCGCCAAAGCCAACGCCACTATAGCCGCGTTCCCGCCCGATCAGGCGCGTACGCGTGCCCTGTCCAATCGCGCGTTGGTAAGCCAGCGCAATTTTAAGTGCCGTATCGACCGATTCGGAACCTGAATTGGTAAAAAATATGCGGTCCAAGCCCGCAGGCATCAGCGCCGCTATGCGGGAAGCCAGTTCAAACGCAAGCGGGTGTCCCAACTGGAACGGCGGAGCATAATCCAGTTCCGCAGCACATTTTTGAATCGCCTCAACAATGGGCGCGCGGCAGTGGCCAGCGTTGACCGCCCAAAGACCGGCGGTGCCGTCGAGTATCTGTCGTCCGTCATCGCTGGTATAATGCATATCCTTGGCAGATTTAAGCTGACGCGGGGTGGTCTTGAAAGCCCGGTTTGCCGTGAACGGCATCCATAATGCGGCAAGGGGGTCATTTTCCAAATTCATAACTTCACTCCACCAACTCGTTTGGGTGCTTATGCGACTGAAAGGCCGTCATTCTCGATTGAAAAGATTGTTGTGTCCGGAAAAATTTTATGGGGATATCGCATGTTGAAAAATTGCCCGCTCATTGCTGTGGTAACAGCGTCGGAACGGACGTTTTGTAGATGACGGGCCTTAACGCAAAGCTTGTAGTCACATTGGCGACACCCTTTACGCGCGTTAGCCGGTGACGCAGAAAATCCTCAAACTGGGTCAAGGATGCGACCAATATACGCAGCTGATAATCTGCCTCACCTGTCATCAGGTAACATTCCATGACTTCCGGAAAGCCGGCAACGGCCGTTTCGAATTCTTCCAGATGACGATCATCCTGCTGGTCCAAACGAACACGCACAAATGCCGTGACCGATATGCCCATTTTATCTGGATCAACCAAAGCCACATAGCGTGATATTGTGCCGTCGGCCTCTAGCTGACGAACCCGCCGCAGGCATGGGCTAGGTGACAGGCCGACCCGTTCGGACAGCTCCTGATTGGACATGCGCCCATCCGATTGAAGACAATCGATGATTTTGCGGTCAATCACATCAAGGGCATTTTTTGGCATCATGGTTATATATATCTACAAAATTAGGCATAATCTATCAAAATAATGACATTAGTCCCTATAATACGCAAGGACATGCTCAAGTGCGTTGGCTAGACTGCAGTTTTCACTGAAGCGAAAAAAACAATGACCCATATTGTCGCAGACACGCGCGAAGAAAAAATAGCTGCAATCGAAACGCTTGACGCAAGGCTACGTTGGCTGTCGTCGTGGATTGTGCACAACGCCAACCATATCCGACCCAAGCGTGATGGGTTGAAGGTCGGCGGGCATCAAGCCAGCTGCGCTTCGATGACGGCGATTATGGCTGCATTATATTTTCACGCACTTCGCCCGCAGGACAAGGTTTCGGTCAAGCCGCATGCCGGGCCCGTGCTTCAGGCCATCCATTATCTACTTGGCAACCAGTCGCTAGAGCAATTGCAGCAGTTTCGTGCGCTCGGCGGCGCGCAAAGCTATCCGTCGCGTACCAAGGATAAAATTCCAGTCGATTTTTCGACAGGCTCGGTTGGGTTAGGCGTCGCAATCACCGCCTTTTCCAGCTTAGTTCAGGACTATTTGATTGCCCATGGTTCAATCGAGGAAACCAATGCAGGCCGTATGATATCGTTGATGGGTGATGCCGAGCTTGACGAAGGCAATATCTACGAATGTCTGATCGAAGGGTATAAGCATGACATTCGGAACTGCTGGTGGGTCGTCGATTACAATCGGCAATCGCTTGATAATACGACTGCTGACCGCATGTTTAGGCGCTTTGACGATATATTTGAAACCACGGGATGGCGGGTAATAACGTTAAAGCACGGCAAGCTGCAACGTGCCGCTTTCGCCCGGCCTGGCGGAAAATCGCTTGAAGACTGGATTGAAAATTGTCCCAACGCCGAATTCGCCGTGCTCACTTATCAAGGCGGTGCGGCATGGCGCACGCGATTGCATGCGGACATCGGCGGGAAACCGCATGTAAAAAAACTGCTCGATAGTTTTGATGACGACGGTCTGGCCGCGTTGATGACCAACCTGGGTGGCCATTGCATCGAGTCATTGATGGATGCCTTTGACAGCGCTGACGATGAACGACCGACCTTATTTATTGCATATACCGTCAAAGGCTACGGATTGCCGCTTGCCGGACATAAGGACAATCACTCGGGGATGATGAACCCTGCCCAAATTGATCAGCTTCGCACCATGATGGGTATCGAAGCAGGGGAAGAATGGGCACCATTTGCTGGCCTCGGCGGTAATATGGCGGCGAAGCTCAAAAATTTCATTGGGAGCGGCGTGCTTGCGGCCAAACCGGCTGAACCGGTCGCGGACTATATACCGGTGCCTGCCCGTTTGGCAGTACCGTCGGGTGACGTGCAATCTACGCAGGCGGCATTCGGTCACGTACTTCTTGATCTTGCCAAATCTTCTGAAGCACTGGCCGACCGGATTATAACCACTGCACCCGACGTGACGCAAACAACCAATCTGGGTGGTTTCGTGAACCAACGCGGGCTGTTTCGGCGTTCCGACGTAGCCGATTTGTTTCGCGAGGCTAAAATTCCGTCGGCGCAAAAATGGGCCGCACATGCCGCTGGCCAACATATTGAACTTGGCATCGCAGAAAATAACTTCTTCCTTTTGCTGACATCGCTTGGCCTTGCCGCACCACATTTTGGTACGCGCCTTATTCCGGTGGGTACGGTTTATGATCCGTTCATCGCGCGCGGACTGGATGCGCTGAATTACGGTTGCTATTCGGATGCGCGTTTTCTGCTGGTCGGAACGCCGTCGGGTTTGACTTTGGGCCCAGAGGGGGGCGCCCACCAGTCGATTAACACACCACTTATCGGTATGGGGCAGCCGGGCCTGGCCTATTTCGAACCCGCTTATGCCGATGAAGTCGCCCTGTTTATGCGGTGGGCGTTTGAACATCTGCAAATGCCCGACGGGAGCTCTGTGTATCTGCGATTGAGCACACGCCAGGTTCCGCAAGTGGAGCGGGCCAACACCGATTGGGAGGCGGATGCCCTCAAAGGTGGATATTGGTTGCGTAGACCGGCAGCAGGCGCCGAGGCGGCTATCGCATTTACCGGTACCATCGCGCCCGAGGTGCTTGCGGCGTACGATCAATTGCTGGATGATATTCCGGGTTTAGGCGTCCTGAACGTTACGTCACCAGATGTACTGCATCGTGAATGGTCCGCAAGCAAAGCCGCGCGCTGGACCGACAAAAACGCGCAAACCTGTCATGTTGAGGATCTCCTATCCGCGCTGGCGCCTGACGCAGGCATTGTGACGGTGATTGACGGTTCGCCAAGTGCGCTGTCTTGGCTCGGCGGCGTCCAAGGCATGCGGGTAAGTCCGCTTGGCACCGACCGTTTTGGCCAGACTGGTGATTTACCCGACCTTTACGCCGAGTATCGGCTCGATTCCGTCGCGATTATTGATGCAATGGCCGAGTTGTTTCTGAAGAGGTAAGCAGGGCTGCGAAAAATATCTTAGCTATGCCGCCAATTCTGCATAATCTCTCGCCGCCCCGCAATATGAAAGCGCTGCAGACCATATCTCAAAGCATGGCCCACGCAGCAGGCTGAGTTGGGCCCTTCCCGAAGGAAACGGCTTCACAGTAAGGGCGAAACTCTGGTGCTGCTGGGGAGGATTGAACTCCCGACCTCGTCATTACCAATGACGCGCTCTACCACTGAGCTACAGCAGCAATACCGAAGGTGCGGCGCTATGCGAAGGCTGGCGCTTAATGTCAAGCGGCTTGCACCGGTGCCGCTGATTTGGCATCGCCCATTTGGTATATAGCGCCTCAAGGAGAGCAGCATTGGCAAAAGATGCAGAGGATAAAGAGCGGATCAAGGCTGAGCGGTTACGCGCGGCGCTACGCGCCAATCTGCGCAGGCGAAAAGCCCGCCCGCTTAATGCCGCGTTCGATAAGCCTGAGGATGCGGCTTTGGTGGAAGAGGTCGTTTCCCAATCTTGAGCCAGTTGTTTTAGGCAACATCAGATGCATTAGGCATAAAAAAGACCCGCCGCAAAGCGGGTCTTTAAAGGAAAAGAATCTTTGTTTTTCGACAGAAAAGTCCTCGGGTCGCATGATCCAGTTATGATATATTATAAAGATTTGATTGTATGGAATCATCAATACATTTCAGTTTATTTGACAATCTCGGCCAAAATATCTTCAGATGGTCTTGTGCGTCGGTGCACAGGGCGTTGCACGTAGGGCGATAGTCGTGAATAAGTCTTGAATGCTTTACCAATTTTTACGCCCGATGTTGTTTAAGGCCGACGCCGAAACCGCACATAATTTGTCGATCACTGCGCTGAAATTTGCGCCTATTCCAACACTCTGTTCGAAAAGCGATGTGCTGGCTCAGAATTTTGCAGGTTTGCGCTTTGCAAATCCTGTGGGCCTTGCGCCCGGCTATGATAAAAATGCTGAAGTTCCGGTGGAAATATTGCGCCTTGGCTTTGGCTTTACCGAGGTTGGGACGCTGACGCCGCTGCCGCAAGAAGGCAACCCAAAGCCACGCTTGTTCCGTTTGGTTGAGGATAAAGCGGTCATCAACCGAATGGGTTTTAACAATGCAGGGCAGGATGCGGCGATTGCCCGTCTGCGCAACATTCCGGACGATGCTTTAACCGGACCACTTGGTATCAACATAGGAGCAAACAAGGACAGCGCCGATCGCATTGCCGATTATGTCATTGGTGTACGCAATATGGAGCCGCTGGCGGATTATTTGACGGTGAATATTAGCTCGCCCAACACCCCGGGGCTTCGGGCGCTGCAAGATAAAGCTGCGCTGGATGATTTGCTGGCGCAAGTGATGGCGGCGCGGGCCCAGGGTACGCCTGTGTTCTTAAAAGTCGCCCCTGACCTTCAACCAGCCGATATCGACGATATTGTTACCGTCGCCATGTCGCGCGGTATTGCCGCCCTAATCATATCCAATACGACCATCGCACGTCCGGCGCTTGCGTCCTGCTACGCAGGAGAAGCAGGCGGCCTTTCAGGCGCGCCGTTACGCGACATGGCGCAGCAACGTCTCGTGGACTTCCGCAAGGCAAGTGGTGGGCAAATCGGCCTCATTGGCGTTGGCGGCATCGCCTCAGCGCAAGACGCATATGCCCGCATCAGGGCCGGGGCTTCATTAGTGCAAATTTACAGCGCGCTTGTATATCAAGGGCCTGGGCTCGCCCGAAGGATCAATAAGCAGCTGCAGCAGCTTTTGCAGGCCGATGGTTTTGTCAATATCTCGGACGCAGTCGGCGTCGATGGGTAAATCCGTGCTTGGCTTTGCATAGGTTAGGAGGCTAGATTGACCCTATGAAAAAAACATTATTCGCGTTCACGGCATCGGCCGCTCTTTTTACCCAGCCCGTTTTCGCTGAAAATATGGGCGTAACTTCGTCGGCTGATCCGCGCGTCACCGATGCAGGGATGGAGATGCTACGCCAAGGTGGCTCTGCCGCGGACGCTGCTATGGCTATGATGCTAACGCTGACGGTCGTTGAGCCGCAATCCAGCGGCATTGGTGGCGGTGGCTTCCTGCTGTATCAGGATAATGCCAAGGGCATATTGTCAACGATCAATGGCCGCGAAACCGCGCCAGCCGCTGCAACTTCGGACAGGTTTGTTGGTCCGGATGGCAAGCCGCTTGGTTTTCTTGAGGCGTTTCAGGGTGGCCGGTCTGTTGGCGTACCTGGCAATGTACAGCTGATGGCGCAAGCGCATCAAAAATGGGGCAAGCTGCCTTGGGCAACAATATTTAAACCCGCCATTCGGCTCTCGCAAAAGGGCTTCATCGTTAACAAGACGCTTGAATCGCGCTTGGCGACCATTCAGGGGCTTTGGCCTAATTTTGATGAAGCGCGCACGACATATTGGCGGGATGGCAAGCCTTTAAAAGCAGGGATGACGTTTAAAAATCCCAAACTTGCCGCAACCTTGGCGCTGCTGGCCAAAAAAGGGCCGGATGCGTTTTACACCGGGCCGATTGCTAGCCAGATTGTACATGCTGTCACCACGAGTAAACTTAGCCCCGGCGACATGACGATGACTGATCTTGCGCAATATCGCGCCAAGGAACAGCAAGCGGTGTGCGCACCCTATCGTGTATATGTAGTTTGCGGCATGGCGCCGCCGTCATCCGGTGCCACGACTGTGCTTCAGATTTTGGGGACTCTGCAACGCTTTGACCTAAAAGCGATGGGCAAGGACAGTCCGCAAAGCTGGTATTTGATTGGCCAAGCGATGCAGCTTGCTTACGCTGACCGGGAAAAATACCTGGGTGATGATGCGTTTGTAAACGTGCCGGTCGCAGGGCTTCTGAACCCCGAATATATCAAAGAGCGCTCAGCATTGATTGACCCCGAAAAGGCGCGTGCCGATTATCCAGCGGGTAACCCGCCGGGTGCCGCCCCACGCACGGCGGCTATTTCGAGCGAAGTTGCTGGCACGACGCACTTCACGGCGGTGGACAAAAACGGAAACATTGCCAACATGACCTCCACGATTGAAGGTCCTTTTGGCAGCCAATTGATGGCCGGCGGATTTTTCTTAAATAATGAACTGACCGACTTCACCTTTGCGCCGGAAAAGGATGGAGCGCCGGTGGCCAACCGCGTAGTAGGGGGCAAGCGGCCTTTGTCGTCAATGGCGCCCACGGTCGTGTTTGATCGCGACGGCCGTGCTGTGCTTGCCTTAGGATCGGCGGGTGGCAAACGCATTATCATGCATGTCACCAAGACGTTGATTGGTGTAATTGACTTTGGCCTTCCCCTCCAACAGGCGATTGATTTGCCGAACATCTATTTTGGCGGCGGCGGCCTTGAGGTCGAACAGAATAGCATGTTGTCCGCCATGGCCGACGGACTTGGTAAATTTGGACAAAAGGTTCGTCCGGTCGATCTGGGTTCAAAGGTCAATGGTGCGCAGCGTATTGGTAATAGCTGGACAGGTGCTGCCGACCCGCGCAGTGAGGGTACGTCGGCGTCTATAGACGCCAATGGCAAAGTAAAAGTGACCGTGCCAAGGTCAGCGGACGAAGCGCCTACGGAGGATGTCGGTTGATAGCGACGGCACGTTGCGCCAAACCCATTTGCGCGCTAGCATAATGAAATAGAGGCCGGACAGTGGGCTTTATGGAGTTCCTTAGGAGAGAATAGTGGCTGCCGAGCAATTCGACGATTTTGACAGCTTCCCCAACCTAGTAACGATGTTTTTTGCACGTGCGCGACATCGTGGTGACGCTCCGTTTTTATGGGCAAAGCATGATGGTGCGTGGCAATCCATCAGCTGGTCAGACGTCGCCCAACAAGTTGCCGCTTTTGCAAAATCGCTGCGTCAGCTGGGTCTGGAAAAGGGCGACCGCGTCATGCTGGTTTCCGAAAACCGGCCCGAATGGTGCATCGCGGATTTGGGCATAATGGCTGCAGGATGCGTGACCGTGCCGACATATGTGACCAACACCGAGCGCGACCATCAGCATATCTTGGACAACAGCGAAGCGCGCGCGGTTGTTGTGTCTACGGCAAAGCTGGCCAAGATATTGATGCCGGCGGCCTTGCGATCATCGCAAGCCGAGTTCATCATCACCATGGAGCCGCAGCCAGCCATGCAACATGGGCAGCTGTCGTTGCACCAATGGTCCAGCATGGTGAAGGGCACGGATGCGGATGTGCGTGCCAGTGAAGCCGCCATGGCTTCTGTAACGCGCGATGATTTGGCGTGTATTATCTACACCAGCGGTACTGGCGGTGCCCCGCGTGGCGTGATGCAGCAGCATGGCGCGATCTTGCACAATGCCGATGGCGCCGCTGCGGTTTTGCGCGAGGATTTTGGGCTCGACGAAGAAGAAGTTTTCTTGTCCTTCCTGCCCTTGTCACATGCCTATGAACATAGCGGTGGGCAGTTTCTCCCCATCGGCGTCGGCGCGCAGATTTATTATGCCGAAGGTTTGGAAAAGCTGGCCTCGAACATAGAAGAGACGCGACCAACGGTCATGGTTGTTGTTCCCCGGCTATTTGAGGTGTTGCGTCAGCGAATGATCAAGGCAGTCGAGAAGCAGGGCAAGTTTCCAAGCTATCTGCTCGACAAGGCGCTCACTATTGGCGAGCGTGATTATTCCGGCCGCAAACGTTTAAGCGATGCGCCGATGCGTTTGCTTTTATCGCGCACAATCAAGCCCAAGATTCAAGGTCGCTTTGGTGGCCGTATGAAGGCGATGGTATCTGGTGGCGCGCCGCTGAACCCTGACATTGGCGTGTTTTTCCAGTCCTTGGGCATTACCTTGCTGCAAGGCTATGGTCAGACTGAGTCCGGCCCAGTTATCAGCTGCAACCGACCCAAAGCTGGGATCAAGATGGACACTGTTGGTCCGCCGCTCAAAAACACTGAGGTCAAAATTGCCGACGATGGTGAAATTTTGGTGCGCGGTCCTTTGGTGATGAAGGGATATTGGCGTAACAAGGCCGAAACCGACCGCGTCATCAAGGACGGATGGCTGCACACTGGCGATATCGGCCATATCGATGAGCGCGGCCGAATTGCTATTACGGACCGCAAAAAAGACCTGATCGTAAATGACAAGGGCGACAACATCGCACCGCAAAAGATCGAGGGTATGCTGACGCTTCAGCCTGAAATTTTGCAAGCGATGGTGTCAGGTGACAAGCGCCCGTATATTGTCGGGCTGATCGTCCCTGACCCCGAATGGGCGCTGGAATGGGCGCATGTGCAGGACATTAAATTCGATTTTACCGAGCTGCAAGCCAACCCGCAGTTCCGCGCCGCTGTGCGCGCTGCAGTTGACCGCGTAAACGCAGACGTCTCCGTGACTGAAAAGGTACGCCAGTTCGAATTTACCGATGAACCGTTTTCAATCGAGAATGGCGAAATGACGCCGAGCATGAAAATCCGGCGTCATATCATTCGCGAACGCTACACCGCGCGCGTCAATGCAATGTACAAGGATTAAGCAAGGTGCTGTAGTTCGACAATGGGTGCTACCCTTTTCTGAGCCCATACCAAAAATTCAACATTGCCTTGCGGCCCAGTGATGGGGCTGGTGGTGAGTCCGTGCACTGTCCAATTTTTTTCGACCAACCACATTTTAATCTCGTTGCAAACGCGTGTGTGGACGTCTGGGTCCCTGACCACACCGCCTTTGCCAACTTCTTCGCGTCCAGCCTCAAACTGCGGCTTGATGAGCGCAATTAACTGCGCTCCGACCTTGGCGAAGGTGAGCGGCCGATCGAGCACTTTGGCAAGCCCGATGAAGCTTGCATCGCATACAATGAGGTCGACGGGTTCTGATATATGCACTTCGGTTAAAATGCGTGCGCTCGTCTGTTCATGGACAATTACCCGGGGGTCTTGGCGTAGCTTCCACGCCAACTGGTTTGTGCCGCTATCGACGGCATAAACGCGCGCCGTGCCATGTGTAAGCAGCACATCGGTAAAGCCGCCGGTTGATGACCCAACGTCGATTGCAACATTGCCGGTCACATTGATCGCGAAGACCTCAAGCGCATGGGCGAGCTTGATGCCGCCGCGGGAGACCCATGGGTGGTCGCTGCCTCGAACGCTGATGTCCGCATCCTCGGCGATTTGCTGTCCTGGCTTTTGTGCTTTTGCTTCACCAATATAGACATGACCCGCCATCACCAGCGCCTGCGCGCGGGTTTTGCTTTCGGCAAGGCCGCGATCAACGATGATCTGATCCAGTCGTGTTTTTTTCGTCGCCATGTCGCAACATGCTAGCGGACCGAAGGGGATTTGGCCATAAGGCAACACATGCAAACCCGTCACCTGACCCTGGTCGCCATGCTGGCGCTCTCCGCGTGCGTTTCGCCACCCCCTCCACCTGCGCCAAAGGCAATATCCGCGCCTCCGAGCGCTGCTGCAATGGCCCCAGCGCCCGCATTGACTGGTGATTGGAATGACTGGCCTTTCACGCTCGGAGATTGGACTTATAGCCGCGACAGCCGTGGTTCAGTTGGACAGTTCGGCGCTTCGGGTCGAACGGCAATGCTTGGCTTGCGTTGCGATGTGCAGACCCGCCGCATCACTTTGTCGCGAGAGGCATCGGCGCCGGCAAAGCATGTGGTCATACGGACGTCGTCAATGACAAAGCAGTTGCCCGCCCAGCTAACTGGCGGAACGCCCGCTTATGTTGCGGCGGACATTATGTCGAACGATCCGATTTTGGATGCCATGGCTTTTAGCCGCGGGCGGATATTGGTCGAAGCAGAAGGGCAGCAGCCCATTATCCTGCCATCATGGGCTGAAATTGCGCGCATTGTCGAAGATTGTCGGGGATGATTTGAAGCGGCATATATTCGAGCGCAGAACCCCAATATTTGAACGAAAAAAAATATAATTCAAGACTTGTTTAACACTGCGGATTGATTCAATTTCAGTCCTGCGGAGGGCAAATATATGTTTGAAGCAAGCAATTTCCATTCAACGAAAGGAGGTGATCCGATGTCTCATGGTTCAGTTAAGAGGTCGGAAAATTCCGTTCGGGAGATCGGCCGCTGAGTACATCAGCGATGCCGGTCACGGCGTGAAAGCAACTTCCGGCAGCGGGCGTCCGACCGCTGACCCATGTTTAAGGGCCGCTGGTTCAATCCAGCGGCCCTTTTCTAGATTTATTGTTCCGATATCATGCGGTGCATACGGCGAACCGATCGTCATTCTTGCCATGCAAAGCTTTTTGTCGAACAATGGTGGCATATTGTGATGGAATGCCTACATCAGTCACTTGAGCTTTTAGGATATTGATAACATGCAGTTCGTACGCGTTGGCTGGAAGATTTTGGTTGGTTTAAAAGACCTCCTTGTTCTTTTGTTCATGCTTCTGTTTTTCGCCGCTATTTTTGCGCTGCTGAATGCAAGTCCAAACCCCGCTATGGTTCGCGACGGTGCCTTGCTGCTCAAGCTGGATGGCGTCGTGTCCGAGCAACCTGCGGAAATTGATACGCTCACGACGCTGACATCATCGGCTGCTTCCGTTGGTGAAATGCGTCAGCGCGACATTGTCCGTGCGTTGAAACTTGCTGAGACAGATGACCGCGTAAAGGCTGTCGTCGTTGACATGGACCGCTTTATGGGTGGCGGGCAAGCCAGCCTTGCCGCCATTGGTAGCAGCCTTGATGGGGTAAAAAAGGCGGGCAAGCCAGTATACGCGTTTGCCACGGCCTATACCGATGACAGTTATCAGCTTGCGGCACATGCGACGCAAATATGGATGGACCCACTTGGTGGCGCCATGTTGACTGGACCAGGCGGTTCGCAACCCTATTTTAAAGGCTTGCTCGACCGATTGGGCGTGAAGGCCAACATCTATCGCGTTGGAACGTATAAGAGCGCGGTTGAACCCTTTATGCGCTCCGATCAGTCGGAGGCTTCAAAGGCCGCGATCAAGGGTGTCTATGATGAAATCTGGGGTCAGTGGAAAGCCGCTGTCGCCAAGGCCCGTCCGCAAGCGCGATTGGAACAGATGCTGACGGATCCGGCTGGGGCAGTTGAAGGTGCGCAGGGTAATCTTGCCCAATTGGCCTTGTCCAGTAAGCTGGTGGACACATTGGGCGACCGTGTTGCCTTTGGCAAATTTGTGGCGAGTAAGGTCGGCGCTGACGACAAGAAGACGACTTGCGGCTTTGCAAATACGCCGATGGATGCGTTTCTCGCGCATTATGGTCCGGCGTCTGCTGGTAAGCAGATTGGCGTAATTACAATCGCTGGAACCATAGTGGATGGCGAAGGCGGCCCAGGTTCAGCGGCTGGTGATACAGTTAGCGGATTGATATACGATGCCTTGGATAACAAGGATTTGAAGGCGCTTGTCGTGCGTGTGGATTCGCCTGGCGGATCGGTCATGGCATCGGAGAAAATACGGCTCGCCATTGAAGCTGCGAAAGCGAAGAAAATTCCCGTCATCGTCTCAATGGCCAATTTGGCCGCAAGCGGCGGATATTGGATTTCGCTTCCTGCTGATGTTATTTTCGCTGACCCATCAACTATCACTGGCTCGATCGGCATATTTGGTGTCATCCCAAGTGCTGAGGTAGGCCTCGCCAAAATTGGTGTGAATGCCGATGGCGTGAAAACGACCCCATTATCCGGTGAGCCTGACGTTCTGAATGGCTTTAGCCCAGAGTTTGACCGTGTAGCGCAAAGCGCAATTGAAAATGGCTATCGTCAGTTTCTGAACCGCGTGGCCGCTGCACGAAAGAAAACACCGGCGCAAGTTGATGCCATTGCACAAGGCCGCGTTTGGGCCGGCGGCACAGCGCGTCGGCTTGGCCTTGTAGACCGCACCGGCGGTATGAACGATGCGTTCGCGGAAGCTGCAAAGCGGGCAGGTTTGAAACCTGACGGCTGGCATGCGGAATATATCGAGCCACCTGTCAGTTTCACCGAAACCTTGCTTCAGGGATTGATGCCAAAACGGGCACAGGCGACTGCGCCGATGGACATTTTTGCCCATGCCGCATGGCAGCAAAATCTGTTTGCGCAGCGCGTAGCGCGTGATCTGAACATGCTTACAGGGGTAAAGGGCGTGCAAGCTGCCTGCTTAGAATGCGGGGATTTCGCTTCGCCCGCGCCGGTATCAACGGATAAGAGCTGGCTCGCGATTTTGATTAAGGCGCTCAGCTAAAAAATCTGCGTGGTAAAAGTTTAAGCCTGTATCGCGCAGATTAAGCCCGAAGATGTCGCAACACCCAGTATTTCTGGGTCTTGCAGAGACCGCGTCCGCCGAAGAAATTCCTCAACGGTTACTTTGCGCATATCCTGTCCATGCAGTTTTTTCAAACCGTTAAGCCTGTTCAGCTGAACCAGCGAAAGTCGGTCGACCATCCGGTCCGCCATGCATGCTGCGATAGGTTTGGATAGGCCTGCATCTGTCAACGCAATGCGGATACGAGTTTCTGGCGTGGCACAAGCCGAGAGCGCCAGTAACGTTAACCCAACCAGCGCGACCCGTTTCATGTGCCATGTTCCTTTGCGCGTTCAACGCATTCAAGAATAATGCGTTTTGCGTCCTTTTCATCACCCCAACCATTTAACTTGGCCCATTTTCCGGGCTCTAGGTCCTTATAATGGGTGAAGAAATGCTCAATCTGCTGAAGGACGATTGGCGGCATATCTTTGTATGTGGCAACTTCTGAGTAATATGGAAAAGTCTCGTTCACCGGAACACAAAGCAGTTTTTCATCGCCGCCCTTGTCATCTTCCATCATCAGCACGCCAATCGGACGGCATTTTACGACCGCACCGGCAATGATGGGCGAACGTGCGACAACAAGCGCATCAAGTGGATCACCATCTTCGCCCAATGTATGCGGCACAAAGCCGTAGTTGGCGGGGTAGCGCATTGGCGTGTGCAAGAAGCGGTCAACAAACAACGCACCTGAGGCCTTGTCGAATTCATATTTCACTGGCTCGCCGCCAATGGGCACTTCGATCAGGACATTGAGGCTTTCAGGCACGTTGTCGCCCGCGGGGATTAAATCAATACGCATGGGAGAATGCTTTCACTTTGTTATTTCTTGGGACGCCGCGGGCTTAGGAGACGGTCAATCGCGGTCTCGCCTTGGCCTATTGCTTCGAGGTGCGGATAGCGCAAGCCACCTGAATAGGCGATGTCTATTTGCGTATAACGTTTGTTGCGCTCAATGAGTAATCGGACAGGTGTCTTATTGTCTTTTGCGGCCTTGATTGCGCTGGTCAGGCCGTCCTTGGAATAGGCATAGCCATCCACAGCAATGATCTTGGCACCGCTGACGATATTCGCCCTAAATGCAGGGCTGTTCCACATCACAGAGGTGATGGTCGCGTCCTTGTTCAAAGTGATCCCAAGCGAGTGAGTTAGGTTGAAAACATTGCTTTCCTTCATCGATTCCTTGTCGAAGATATTGGGCTCTTCTTTCCATACAAGCTTGTACCCGCCCTTTTCCAGTCCGTTGAGCGGTGCGGGCTGACCTGGTTGGCGCAATTTGGTGTCGAGGAACTTTGCCCAATCATATGGCTGCACAGCATTCAATGTGCGGACAACTTCGTCAAAATCATAGGTCAGCACGCCCCAATCGGCGTCGCGCACGCCAAAAAAAGCCTTGGCAAAATCATCCAGAGATTTTTTGCCCTTGGACAATTGGCGAATGGTCATGTCGGCGTCGAGCCAGATAAGCGAGCTCTCGTTATAATAATCCTCGCCACGGGCTTGGCTTGCGAAAGGCTTTGGTTTGCGTGCGCCAAAGATCGGATCATGCGTAGTGTCCTCAACCGATCGCCACGTCCGGCCCGGCTGTTCCGCATAAAATCCGGCATATTTGGCCCACTCACCAAGAACCATTTCCTTGGACTGCAACCCTGAACGCGCGCCGAGGACCAAGTCCCAAAAACTCGTCTGCCCTTCATACACCCAAAGCAAATTGTTACGCATCGGCGTGGAATAATCGGGTGTCCACATCGTCGCAGGACGGCGGAACTTTCCATTCCAACTATGCGTGAATTCATGCGGCAATAGACCGCGTTCCGACATATTGTCATCCCACTCCGTGAAATAATCGGTCTCGCGCGTATTTTCCGAACTGCGATGATGCTCAAGGCCGACGCCGCCAAGTTCCTCGGTCAGACCAAGCAGAAATTCATAACGGTCAAAATGCTTTGAACCGAATAAAATAATGGATTCATCGACCAAGGCACGGTGCGCGGCAATCTGCTCTGGCTTCGCTTCCAGATATTTCGCGTTATCCGCCCAGACATTAAGCGTAACATTATTCCCCAAGTCCCATTTCTTGTAATGCGGGCCAGCAAACATAGGGCTGTCCACCAATGTTTCAAAATCCGTGACGCCATACTCAATTCGGTTGCCGCTAATCTTGGCGCCATCAAGCGCGGCAACCCCGGTCCAGCCCTCTGGAAGCGTTATCGACGGCTTCACCTGAATGGCGCGGGTGAAATGCCCGGCGGGGTACACCGCGACCTGTTCCCACTGCACATTCATCATATTTGGCGTGACGTTAATGCGCCCTTCGCTTTCGCGCACTGGCGCGGTGAATTGGAATTCCACATCGACCGATGCTGTCCCCGCGGGCACATCTACATGAAAGGCGTAAACCTGCACGGGATCCCGGGTCCAACGTAAAGCATTACCACCAGCGCGGATCATCAGGCCGGTCATTTCGGTCAATGCTCCACGCGGCCCATGCTTACCTGGCAGCCATTGTGGATAAAGCAAAATGAGGGGCTTGCCCTGTTCAACGGGAATTGTCTGGCGCACTTGGAAAATGGCGCGATCAATATCGGTCGCATCCACTTGTAAGGTCATAGCCGTCGTTAGGGGGCGGTCCTGCGGCTCGGGAATCACAGAGACAATCGGCACCGGTTGCGGCGCACTGTTTTGCGCATATGCTGCGGAAATGAGGCTGGAGGAAAGGGCGAATGCGGCAAGTGCGCGCGATAAAGTGCGTGGATTCATGTCAGCAACTTTGGCGAATGCGCTGCGCTGCGTCCAGCCCTATTCCACTAACAACAATTAGCCGCTAGGGCGCTTTATGATGGCAAAGATACAGACACCCCAGGCCGTGCGCGGCACGCAGGATATGTTCGGTGAAACCGAGGAACGCTTCGCGCATGTTGTAGCGACCTTTGAACGCGTGCGACGGCTTTATGGTTTTAAGGGCCTTCAGTTGCCGGTTATTGAGCCGACGGCCGTGTTTTCACGCAGCCTTGGCGAGGCGACCGATGTTGTCTCGAAGGAAATGTACAGTTTCGAAGACCGCGGCGGCGATTCCATAACGCTGCGGCCCGAATTTACCGCTGGTATCGCGCGCGCCTATCTGACCAATGGTTGGCAACAATTTGCGCCGATGAAGTTGTCGGTGCACGGGCCTTTGTTCCGCTATGAACGCCCACAAAAGGGCCGTTATCGCCAGTTTCACCAGATCGATGCCGAAATAATTGGCGCAGCAGAGCCCGCCGCTGACGTAGAATTGCTCGTTATGGCGGATCAACTGCTCAAGGAATTGGGCATCAACGATGGCGTGACATTGCAGCTTAACACGCTTGGCGATACGCCAAGCCGGGATGCATGGCGTGCTGCCTTGGTTGGTTATTTCAACGACCATAAGAATGCATTGTCGGAAGACAGCCTTGCGCGGCTCGAGAAAAATCCGCTGCGTATATTAGACAGCAAAGACCCCACGGATCGCCCCGTTGCGGACGCGGCGCCCGTGATTGACGACTATCTCTCGGGTGAAGCGCAGGATTTCTTCGGCGCAGTCACCGCCGGTCTTGATGCCGCCGGCGTTGCGTGGACGCGCAATGCTGCTTTGGTGCGCGGCCTCGATTATTACCGCCACACCGCTTTTGAATTTGTCACTGACCGGCTGGGTGCGCAAGGCACCGTGCTTGGTGGCGGGCGTTATGATGGCTTAATCGAGAATCTTGGAGGACCAGCAACGCCCGCAGTTGGTTGGGCCGCGGGGATCGAGCGGTTGGCGATGTTGATTGAACAATTGCCCGTTCAGCAGCTTGAGGCCATGATCGTTTTGGAAAATGATGCAGGACTTGGTCAGGCCTTTGCTCTGCTGCGGCAGCTTCGCCAAGCAGGAATATCAGCAGATATGATCGCAACGGGGTCACCCAAAAAACGATATGACAAAGCCGTTAAGCAAAACCCTGCGGCAATCTTGCGCGTGAACGAGAATGGCTATTACGGCTTTTCGGGTGAAGATACCAACAGCCCACTTATGAATTTTCTTAAGTCGCTTGCCCCTTGAAAATCTCCCCGCACCGTATTGCGCAAATTGAATCGCGCTTTTCCGAGCTTGAGGCGCGGATGGCTTCGGGGCAGCTTGAAGGCGATGGCTTTGTCGCTGCGTCCAAGGAGTATTCCGAACTTGAGCCTGTGGCCAAAGCGGCGGCAGAGGTCCGGCGGTTGCGCACAGAAATCGAAACGCTTGAGCATATGGCTCAGGATACCTCCGACCCTGATTTGCACGAAATGGCGGTCGAGGAATTGGAAGATGTTACCCGGCAGCTTTCGGACGCAGAAATGTCGCTCGCTATTTCGCTGCTGCCCCGCGATTCTGCGGATGACCGGCCAGCGATGTTGGAAATTCGCGCGGGCACGGGCGGGGATGAAGCGGCGTTGTTTGCCGGCGATCTGTATCGCATGTATGAACGCTATGCCGCCGGCCAAGGTTGGAAGATTGAACCGATTTCGGTCAGCTCCTCAGATGTTGGCGGGTTTAAGGAAGTTGTGGTTGCCATCAAGGGCATAGGCGTGTTTGCCAAGTTGAAATATGAAAGCGGCGTTCATCGCGTGCAGCGCGTGCCTGTGACCGAAAGCGGCGGGCGCATTCACACCAGCGCAGCCACTGTGGCGGTACTGCCCGAGCCAACTGAAGTTGATATCCAAATTGAAGCGCGAGATCTTAAAATCGACGTTTACCGGGCGTCGGGTGCGGGCGGGCAACATGTTAACACGACTGATTCTGCCGTACGCATTACCCACCTGCCGACCGGAATAGTCGTCACCTGTCAGGACGGGCGCAGCCAGCACAAGAACAAGGAACAGGCGATGCAAGTGCTGCGCGCCCGCATGTACGAAAAGGAGCGTGAGGAGGCCCAAGGGGCCGAAGCAGAGGCGCGTAAGGCGATGGTCGGCTCAGGTGACCGTTCCGAACGTATCCGCACCTATAACTTCCCCCAAGGCCGTGTGACGGACCACCGGATTAACCTGACGCTGCATAAGCTGCCGGAGATTTTAGAGGGTAGCGGACTAAGCGAGCTGGTAGCCGCATTGATTGCCGAGGATCAGGCCGAACGTATGGCAGGGTTAGGGGATTAAATTTCCAACCGGCCATGTTCCAGTTTTGGCAAAACATAACGCGCGAACATGTCGCATTCGTTGATATGCGGATAGCCGGACAGGATGAACGCCTCAATACCGACTTCGCGATAGGCATTGATTTTGGCAAGCACTTGGTCTGGATTGCCGACGATTGCCGCGCCGCATCCTGAACGGGCACGGCCAATCCCTGTCCATAAATTGTCCTCAAGATAGCCGTCATTCGCCGCAGCTTGTTCGCGCAACTCCGCCTGATGTGCGACACCGAAGGTTTGCGTGTCGAGGGACTTGTTGCGAATAGCTTCGCCTTGCTGGGCATCAAGTTTCGACAGCAAGCGGTCGGCATAAGCGCGCGCCTCGGCCTCCGTCTCCCGGACGATAACATGCGCGCGGAAACCATATTTAAGGGTGCGATCGAATTTGGCGGCGCGGGCGGTCATATCGTCGACCAAGTCCTTGGCGCCTTGAATCGTTTCGGGCCACATTAGGTAAACGTCACAGCCTTCTGCCGCCGCGTCCTTGGCCGCTGGCGATAAGCCACCGAAATACAAAGGCGGGCATTTGCCGCTGACGGTTTTTATGCGGGGCGGATCAAGGTCAATTTTGTAATGGTCGCCATCAATCGACAGATGGTCGCCATTTAGCAGCGCCTTTAGTATATGCATTGCCTCGACCGTGCGGCGGTAGCGTGGCTCGGAATCCATTTTGTCGCCGGGCACGTCGGAGGAGATGATATTCACATTCAGCCGTCCACCTGAAATCTGGTCAAGTGTGGCAATTTGACGTGCAAGTTGAGGCGGCCAGCTTTCGCCAATACGCACCGCCATGAGCAATTTAATCCGTGAGGTTAGCACCGCAATGGCGCTGGCAAAGGTGGTGGTATCAAGGCCAAGGGTATAGCCCGACGGAAGTAAGATATTGTCAAAACCGCCCTTTTCGGCAGCCAGGACGATATTGCGGCAATGTTCCCAACTAGACGCCAGCATCGGGTCGGGGACGCCCAAAAATTCATAGTCATCATCGCACAACGCCGAAAACCAGCTCACTTCAACCGGCTTGCTCATGGCAGTGGCACTCCTCTTGCGGCAACCAACACGCTGTACCAATCAGCGCGGGTCCATTGGATTTTGAATGCGTCAGCAGCTTCGATTATGCGCGCAGGATTTTGTGAGCCGACAATCGGAATTGGTCGTGCCGGGTGCGCCATGATCCAGCTATACGCCGCAGCAGTGCACGATACATTATGCGCAGCAGCAACGCCCGAGAGCGCCGCAGCGACATTTTGCTCACGAACATTTTGCGGTTCACCAATTCTGCCGCCGCCCAGCGGCGACCACGCCATCACTGCAAGATCCATGGCTATAGCCTGATCCAGCTCACCATTTTCGATAGTGTCTATCCGCAAGGGTGAGAGTTCAGGTTGCGTTGAAACTATGGGTACTGCGCTAAACTGGGCAAGCGCGGTGATCTGCGCCTGTGTGAAGTTGGAAACGCCAAATGCACGAATTTTGCCTGCTTTGTGCGCGTCCTCTATGGTGCGCGCGATTTCCTGAGGGTGGGTTAGCACATCTGGCCGGTGAATTTGCCACAAGTCGATGCGGTCTGTGCGCAAACGGGTCAGGCTGTCATCAATGGCTTTTGTCAGATACTCTGCACTGCTGTCATAGGGTGTTGGCGGGATGATGCCCCCCTTGGTCGCCAGCACCATGCGGTCGCGATATGCTGGCGCATCGGCAAAGACTTGGCCTAGAAGCTCTTCAGCTTTCCCAAAGCCCTGCTCGCCAAAACCGTAAATGTCGGCGGTGTCGAACAGGGTAATGCCTGCCTCAAACGCAGCATCGATCGCGCCTCTCGCGGCGGATAGTTCAAGCCCGGCAAAGCGCCACATGCCCCATGCGAGAGAGGAAATTTCAATTCCGCTTTTGCCCAGTTTACGGGTGCGCGAAGGGATGGGAAGCGTCATGTATTTTTGCTCTTTTTAAGTGAAGGAAAATAAGGCGGGGCGACCGATTCTCGGCTGATAAGCTCATGCGGCAAGCGGCGATGTTCAATGCCACCTTCGCCAAACAACAGGTCGGCGGCGGTCGATGCAAGCTCGCGGACGGGTTGACGCACGGTGGTCAACGGCGGCCAAACAACGCGGGCGAGCGTGGTATCGTCAAAGCCTGCGACCGACAGTTGTTTCGGAATTTGAATTCCGCGCCGATGCGCTACTGCGAGAACGCCAGATGCCATATCGTCATTGGACGCAAAGATGGCCGTAGGCGGATACTTAAGCGACAGGAATTGGTCAGTTGCGGCAACACCGCTTTCGAAATCAAACAAGCCCTCGGCAATTAAAGCTGGATCGACCGAAATGCCGACGCGTCCAAGCGCACGTTGGTAGCCAGCTTGCCGTTCGGTGCTCGCCATATGGTTCGGGTGGCCCTTGATAAAGCCGATGCGTCGATGTCCGATGTTGATGAGCTTCGTTGTCATGTCATCGGCGGCCTGCATATCGTCCATGAAAACGGAACTGGTCAGCGCGTGGTTGGTGCCGGGTGAGATGCGGACGAACGGAATGTTGAGTGCCTCAAGCGCGGTGAGCACGGGAACGCAATCGGTCACAGGGGAGGACAATATCGCCCCGTCGACATGCGTTTGACGCACCATGCCGCGCACTTGTTCGCCGACATCCGGGTCGGCCACGTCCACTGGTTGCGCTATCAGGCGCATGCCTTCTTCATGGCAACGGTCCCAGCATCCTTGCATGATCTGGTGCATATAATACGGGCTGTGATTGTCGTAGATTAAAGCGATTTGTCCGGACTTGGTGCCTGCAAGGATGCGTGCGGCGATGCTTGGGCTGAACCCAAGTTCCGACATCGCTGCATCGACCTTCGATTTGGTTGTCGTGCTTACATAAGGATGATTGTTGAGCACGCGGCTGACGGTTTTTACCGCCACGCCAGCAAGCTTTGCGACATCGCGAATGTTGGCGCGTGGGTTCATGCGCCAAACGCTGCGCGTATGGATGCAAAGAGGTCTGCATGGGCACTGTCTTGGCGTACGAACACGGGCGGCTGGCCATGCGGCGCAGCTATGTCGTGCGTGCCTTTGCCATATAATGCACCTGTCCATAAGTGCACCCAAGCGCCTTGGGGCAGTATCACGAGGCGGCTTTCATACCCTTCTTCAACGACGGGCGCGACAATCATGTCTGCACCATAAAGATACTGATCCTGAATGTCGTGATATTCGGGATCATCATAATGCAGGAATAATGGCCGTTGCAGGGGCAAGCCGGTGGCTACCGCTTCATCGCAAACCGCACGCACATAAGGCGCAAGCTGCGCATGCACTTGGCTCATCCGCGCAAAATGGGTGAGGATTTCGGGGCTGCTGTCAATTTGCAGATTGTCCGACGGACGATTGCCTTCATGGCTGCGCATGACCGGGGCGAATGCGGCCAGGTCAATCCAGCGGTGCATCAGTTCGGCCGTGCGAACAACGCCGTGTAAGCTGGTGTAACCGCCCAAGTCGCTATGATGATAGGCATTGCCGACCAGACCTGAAGACAAAGCAGCAGTTATCACGGTGTTGATGCCATCATGCCGGGTAAAATCAACGCATTGGTCGCCGGCCCATAACAAGGGGCAATGGGCTTGGACGCCCGAGAAGCCAGCCCGCATGAAGAAGGTGGCGTCACCGGTCTTGCCGCGCGACGCGATGGCGTCGGCATTGACCTTCGCCCATAATACAGGCCAGCGGTTATGCGCTTCCATTGGGTCCGAACCGTCGAATAACCGCACATCGGTAGGCAAATACTCGCCAAAATCTGCCATCCAGCCTGACAGCCCAAAGTCGAGCATTTCTTGCCCAATTATGCGGTCGGCAAACCAGCTGGCGGCGGCAGGATTGGTGAAATCGACCACGCCTGCGTCAAATTCGCCAAAATCCACGGCATAAGGTTTGTCGCTGTCCTGCCGCAATGCGAGATAATTGTGCACCAGCGCCTCTTGATAGAGCGCGCCATCCACGGCCAAATAGGGATTAACATAACCCAAAAAGCGAATGCCACGCTCCGCCAGCGCGGCTATACGGGCGGGTAAATCTGAATAGCGCGTTGCATTCCATTTCCAGTCCCAAAACAACCGCTTTCCAAAGCTGGTTTGCCGGATGCCGACCCAATCTTCGCACCACAAGCCCGTTATCGCTGCGCCAGAGGCCGCAATTGTCTCGAAACGGTCGAATGTGTCTGCCCCGTCTTTAAGGCCCACAATCGCGCCCGAAATCGCCCATTCGGGCAAAGGTGGCTGCCGGCCAAAGCGATCGGACAATTTGGTGACCAGATTGGGCAACGATGGTGCCTCAAACAACTCTAGATCGACATTGGCGGACCAGCATTCGATGCCAACGCGACCCTTTTCGGTCAAATCCAGAACCGAGTATGCCGCTGTCTCTAGATGCACCGCGTAACGCGCGGAGCTTAGCCAAGTCGGCTGCGGGTAATTGGTCGTCCAATAATCACCGCCTGCCAAGCCATTCGCATCCATGGTCTGCGTCAACGCCGTAGATTTATCACGGCCAACACCAGGCTCGGATGTCCAAAATGGAAAACGCCGGGCGTTCAGTCGCAAATAAGACATTTGCTCGCCGCCGCCCCAAAAGGCTTCGGAAGTTTCGCACTGCATATCTATCCAAAGACGGTTTAAGGCGGGGTCACTGCAACGCAGTTCAAGCACCGATTGCTGCGCACGCTGAGCTAGCTTGAGAGTAACCACCAAATCAGGGCGCGCCGCATTCCAAAGCCGAATAGCGCCATCGGAGGCCGCAAAGCAATCCAAGGCCAGCCGCATTTCAACCAGATCGTCGATGCGAAAGTTACCACGAACCATTTCCAGATTAGGCACGCCGATCCCCAGCATAATTGCAGGGGCATCATCGCGATGCGCCAACATACTGACGTCATCGCGCAACAGGTCAAAGCCCCCTTGTTGCAAGATGATTTTGAATGGCAACTCTTGTCCTTCTCGGTCCGTAAAGCGGCACTATGGCATCATTGCAACAGTACGCGTCAAAATATTGGCTCTATATGACACCGCTAGACATATTGAGTCAATCTGGTAACAAATTCCCCATGCCAACGGTCTACGCCACCATAGCTTTTGTTGCTTGAGCAAACTCAAGTAAAATGGTTGAGAAGTGGGGAGCCAGGTTTCAACGGAGATTCAACATGCTTAGTATCAGTTCGATCAACACCAAATTCATGCGGGCTTCATTATTCGCGAGCGCCGCGATCATGATAGGGGTCAGCTTGCCCGCAATGGCGCAGGATGCGCCTGCAGACGATGAATCTGCAAATGCTGAAATTATCGTAACCGCGCAGAAGCGGGAAGAACGCCTGCAGGATATTCCGCTCGCCGTTTCCGTAATTGGCGGCGACGCTGTTGCCAATAATGGCGGCATCACGCTTGAGAATGCCCAGTATCTTGTACCAAGCTTGAACTTCCGCAAATCCGGCACGTCGCTTAACCAGGCATTGTTCCTGCGCGGCGTTGGCACAATCAACTTTTCGATCGCGGCTGAGCCTTCAGTTGCTGCAGTTCTTGATGGCGTCGTGCTAAGCCGTGCGGGTGAAGGCTTTACCGATCTGTTCGACGTTGAACGCATCGAAGTGCTGCGCGGACCGCAGGGTACATTGTTCGGCAAAAACGCATCTGCGGGTGTTGTGAGCATCGTTACCAAGCGACCTACCGCCGACTTTGGTGCTACGGTCGAAGCTTCTTATTTCACGAAATCCGAATATCGCGGAAGGGCGACTGTAAACGTTCCACTGGCTGCCAATGTACGTTCACGCTTCACTGGATTTTACGGAAACTATGACGGCAACGTCAACAATCTGACCAAGGGTAGCAAGGTCAATGGCTACGAACATTATGGTGTCCGTGGTGCCATTGAGGCTGACGTCAGTGAGAATATCATGCTGACGTTGCGCGGCGATTACCGCAAGGCGAATGACGATTGCTGTGCTGAAATTATTGGCACTACGCCAACCAATGCTGCGGCACTTGCGCTAGCTAACACTGGCTTCATCGGTGCCGATTCACGCAATATCCGGCAGAACCTCGTCACCGCGACGAAGGAAGAAAGTTGGGGCATTTCGCTCCAGGCCGATATCGCATTGGGCGAGCATAGCCTGACTTCGATCACCAGCTATCGCGGTTGGGACAACACAGAAATCCGCGACGGCGATTGGCTGGATCAGCCCTATGTTGGCCTGAACCAACTGCACGACAATGGACCGCAAACATCCAATACCTTTAGTCAGGAACTCCGGATTGCGTCGCCTACGGGTCAGTTTCTCGAATATGTCGTTGGGGCATATTATTCGAAAGCGGAGTCTGACCGGACGTTCACGCGCAACGTAATCACCTGCTCTGCTTCAACGCTTGCTGCTGTTGTTCCAGGGCTCGTGCCGTGCTCAACGGCCTCGGGGGCGTCGACCATTACGACTCCTGCTGGTACCGCTGACTTTGGTTCGACGTTCAAGAATGTCTCGGTATTCGGTCAGACAACGCTGAACCTGTCTGACAGCCTGCGTTTGATTGGTGGACTACGTTACACACATGACACATTGGATGTGAACCATATCCGCCGCACGACCTTGTCGGGTCCGGGCGTTCAAGGAAATTTTGACGCTGGCGTCTACAACAATGGCTTGGTTGCAACGCTGCCAGCAACGGGCTTTGTAGCGGGCACTTCAAATGGCGTTCCCTTCACAACCAGCACCAGCAACAATAATCTTTCGGGCAAAGCGGGTGTTCAGGCTGATCTGACCGAAAACAACATGGCTTATGCCAGCTATACGCGTGGTTATAAGGGCCCTGCCTATAACATCTTCTACAATCTCACGACTGTGGGGGCCGGTGTTATCGCTCCAGAAACGGTCAACGCTTATGAAGTCGGCCTCAAGAACACATTCTTGGACGGCGACCTGATTGTTAACCTCGCGGCATATTATGCGAAATATAACAATTATCAGGCAAACAGCCCCGACTTCGTTGCTGGCGTGCGGACCACGCGCCTTACCAATGCAGGTTCGGTTTCGACCAAAGGCTTTGAGCTTGATTTTGTTGCTACGCCTTCGCGTAACTTCACCCTCTCGGGCGGCGTTGCGTATAATAAAGCGCGGGTCGAAGACTTCCGCTTGCCACCCGGTGCCGACTCAACACAGTTGCTTGCCAAAGGCACACCACTGGCAAACGCGCCGAAATGGAAAATGTCACTTGGCGCTCAATATGATATAGAGACCTCCGGTTTTGCAAACATCGAACTGGGAAGCCAGATTGCGATGCAGTCGGACCAGATCTACGAATTGAGTCCAAACCCTGCTGTGCGCCTCGGCTCAACCGTAGATGGATATGCGATTGTCGATTTAACGGCCGCTCTGGTTGATCCAAACGATGGCTGGCGCGTGGCGTTTCAGGTTAAAAACTTGTTTGATAAGAGCTTTGCATCGTCGATTGTCTCTGGCGGCCCTGGCGGTTCATTCCGTTACATAATCCCGCGTGAAGCCGATCGTTACTTCGGCGTAACCGCGAAGATCAACTTCGCCGCGAAATAATACCGAACCCTTAACGGGTGTGTATAAAGGCCGGGATCCATATTGGATTCTGGCCTTTTTTGTGTCAGTTTTCATAGAAGAATGCGGGGGCAGTTAGTCGGATATCTTGCGAGAACCAATTGGGTTGTTCGCCATTTGGTAGGCTCTTTAACATCGCCCCCTTTCTCTTTTGTCCCTCATGCGCCATATTGCCGTAATGAATTGGCCAGACACCATCAAAGCAGGCGAGACCGAACAGCATGAGGCGCTCGTGCGTCGGGTGCTTGCGCCCAATGCCTCGCCTTATACCTACACGGGAACGCAAACATGGCTTGTCGGGAATGGCAAAGATGTTGCCGTAATTGACCCGGGTCCAGTTGGCAGCGGTCAAAGCATTGGTGATCCCGCCGACATACGGGGCGAGGGGCATGTTGAGGCGATTTTGCACGCCATAGGCGATGCCAAGGTGACCGCCATCCTATGCACACACACACATCGCGACCATTCGCCTGCCGCAGCGCCGTTAAAAGCAGCAACTGGCGCGCCAATCATTGGCTGTGCACCTTTGGTGCTGCGCGATGATGGGCCGCGGGCCGACAGTGCCTTTGACCCGGATTACCGCCCTGATCGCATCCTGACCGATGGAGAGATTATCTCCGGCGATGGCTGGTCTCTGGAGGCGGTGGCAACGCCGGGGCACACCAGCAATCATCTGTGCTTTGCGTTGCAGGAGAGTGGCGCGCTGTTTACAGGCGACCATGTCATGAAATGGTCGACAAGCGTCGTTAGTCCGCCCGATGGCGACATGAGCGACTATCTGGCGAGCCTGCAGAAGTTGTACGACCGTGAAGACCGCATTTATTACCCCGCCCACGGCCCTGCAGTTGAAAATCCACGCCAGCTTGTGCGCGGTATGATTGGCCACCGCCGTCAACGCGAGCGGCAGATCGTGAAGTTGCTTGAGGCAGGTGAGGGGCATGTGCCCAATATGGTAGCGGCGATGTATAAGGGGTTGGACCCCCGCCTCATCGGCGCAGCAGGGCGCTCTGTTCTTGCGCATTTGATTGATTTGCAAAATCAGGGCCGCGTGGCGGCGCAGGGCGATGGGTGGCATATGGTCGAGGAAAGCTTGAAGACCGTTTAACGGCGTAGTGTTTTTGCATCGTTTCGCGACGTAACATCTTCGGGGGGAATGGCGCATGGCTGCTTAGGCACCGGGCCAATCGCAAAGTTGCCCGGCTGATCTTGTTTCGCGACACCAAATCGACCACATAGACTTTGAAATCAGCTGCCGAGATATGTTCGGCATGGCAAAGGTATGAAAGCATGAACGCCCTCACCGCACGTGAAAACCTGCAAGGTATTGACCTGCTCGCCGAAATCGCGCGGCTGAAAAAAGAACGCAATGCCGTCATACTTGCGCATTATTATCAAAAGCCGGAGATACAGGATCTCGCCGATTTTGTCGGCGACAGCCTTGAATTAAGCAAGCGCGCAGCGGAAACCGACGCTGATGTCATCGCTTTTTGCGGCGTGAAGTTTATGGCGGAAACTGCCAAGATTTTAAGCCCACAGAAAACGGTCATTCTGCCGGACATGGCCGCTGGCTGCTCGCTGGAGGACGCCTGCCCCCCAGGAAAATTCAAAGCGTTTCGTGCGGCGCATCCCGACCATATCGCGCTGACCTACATCAACTGCTCTGCCGAAGTGAAGGCATTGTCCGACATTATCGTGACCAGCAGCAGCGCGGAGACAATTCTGAGCCAAATTCCGCCAGAACAGAAAATCATCTTTGGACCTGACCGCCATCTGGGCGGCTATCTCAGTCGCAAATTCAACCGCGAAATGTTGTTATGGCCGGGCGTGTGCATCGTGCACGAGGCGTTTTCGGAAACCGAGCTTTTGAAACTTAAAGCCCAATATCCCGGCGTTCCAGTTGCTGCGCACCCCGAATGCCCGCCGCATATCATCGATCATTCGGATTATGTCGGTAGCACAAGTGGCATCCTGCAATATGCCCAAACGATGGAAGGCGATACCCTGATCGTCGCCACCGAGCCGCACATTATCCACCAAATGGAAAAGGCCGAACCCACCAAAACCTTCATCGGCGCACCCGGCGCCGACGGAAATTGCGCTTGCAACATCTGTCCGTATATGGCGCTGAACACGATGGAAAAACTATATCTCGCCTTGCGTGATCTCCAACCGCAAATCGAACTAGACGAAAACGTGCGTCTTGCCGCCAAAAAGAGCCTCGACCGCATGCTCGAAATGGCAGGCGGCACATTGGGTAAGGGCGACCTTGGTAGGGCTTGATTGGCCGATGACGAGGTGTATCAAATATACACTCGCCTTCACCGTTATATCGATATAATACAGCTATCCAATGCTCTTTTGGCGATCCTCTTCTAATCAAAACACGGATATCGATAGTCGGCTTGCCGCTTTCGACGAGAGCTTCGCGCAACCTTTTCCCGACGATCCGCATCCGTCGAACAATGGACAGCCCGCCGGCGGGAAACGTCTATTTCTGGGCAAAACGCGCTGGTGGTGGATTAGCCGGACCATCGCTACAAGTATCGCTCTGTTCATGCTGCTACTGCTGTGGCTTGCCGTTACCGCGCCCTTATCAAAATCGCTTCAGCCTATTGCGCCGCCACGCATTACTTTGCTGGCGTCCGATGGCACGCCTATCGCGCGCAATGGCGCGATCGTCGATAAGCCTGTCGATGTCCGCGAATTGCCACCGCATGTTGTTCAGGCTTTTCTTTCGATCGAAGACCGCCGCTTTTATTCGCACTTTGGTGTTGATCCGCGCGGCCTTGCCCGTGCCGCTTGGTCGAACGCGTTTGGCAGCGGCATGACGCAAGGTGGCAGCACGATTACCCAGCAGCTTGCGAAATTTACGTTTCTAACACCTGAGCGAAACTTGACGCGGAAGGCGCGAGAAATGCTCATCGCGTTCTGGCTTGAAGGGCGTTTGACAAAGGACGAAATTCTAGGGCGCTATCTGTCCAACGTCTATTTCGGCGATAATGTGTATGGCCTGCGCGCCGCATCCTTGCATTATTTCTACCGTCAGCCGGAGCGTTTGACGCTGAGCCAAGCGGTCATGCTGGCAGGCCTTGTGCAAGCGCCATCGCGCTTGGCCCCGACAAAGAACCCCGAACGTGCTGCAAAGCGCGCCAGGCTTGTTCTAAAGGCGATGGTTGCCAATAAGGTCATTGCTCAAGCAAAGGCCGATGCCACCCCCGTGGCGCGGCTCGACGTGCGTGTACGAGAGACTTTACCGACAGGCACCTATTTTGCCGACTGGGCGATCCCGCAGGCGCGGTTGCTAACGGAAAGCGGCTATGCCGACGTGCAGATGACCACAACGCTCGATGCGCGTTTACAAAATATTGCGCGCAAGGTGGTGGCCCGCTCTGGCGTCGCAGGGGCGCAAATCGCGCTTGTTGCGATGCGTCCCAATGGCGAAGTTGTCGCTATGGTCGGGGGTAAAAGTTATAAGGAATCTGCCTTCAACCGCGCTACGCAGGCAAAGCGGCAGCCAGGGTCTACATTCAAATTGTTTGTTTATCTGGCGGCGTTGCGGTCTGGCATGACTCCGCAATCTATGATTGCGGATACGCCAATTAATGAAGGCGCGTATCGCCCTAAAAATTCAGGACAGCGCTATCGTGGGGATATCACCCTTGAGCAGGCATTTGCTCAGTCGAGCAATGTTGCCGCGGTGCGGCTTTACCAAAAAATAGGTGGCCAAGAGATTGAGCAAGCAGCGCAAGACCTTGGCATTCGCAGCCCATTGACGCTGGACCCAAGCCTTGCGCTGGGCAGTTCAGGGGTGACCTTAATCGAACTGACATCCGCCTATGCTGGTGTGGCGAGCAACCAATGGCCTGTCGAACCCCATGCGTTTAAGCGCGAAGAGCAAGGCTGGATCGAGTGGCTGTTTTCCGGCCCACGCGCCTTTAGTGGACGCATGCACCGCATGTTGCTCGATCTGTTGGGAGCAACAGTCAATAAGGGTACGGCCCGCGCCGCGCGTCTGTCTATTCCAGCATATGGCAAAACGGGCACCAGCCAAGACAACCGCGATGCGCTGTTCATCGGTTTTGCAGGCGACCTGGTGGTGGGCGTTTGGGTTGGTAATGATGACAACACACCCTTACGCGGCGTAAATGGCGGCGGGCTGCCTGCGCGGATCTGGCGCGACTTCATGGCACAATCTATCCGCAATGCTGCACCAGCAGCCGCACCCGAAACACGCAAGGCGCCCGATCCCGAAGGTCCGATTGAACCATTAGATTTGCCTGATTTGCAGGAACTGCCTATCGACATCGGCAATTCGGATGTCAGGATCGATCAAGACAAGGGGGTAATTGTGAACACCGATGTGGGCGGTGTACCTCTGGAAATCAAATTTGATCGCAATGGGGCAAATATTCAAGCCGCGCCATCTGCGGAACGACCCGCGCCGGAACCGCGTTGATGTTTAGGCACTCCAGCCATGGATAACATCATGCGATATCTTGCCGTTTTCTTCCTGTTTCTGGCGCCGGTTTTGGTTGTGCCAGCATTTGCCGATGCAAGTGACATCAGCGCGGCATCGCGCAGCGTTGTGCGCGTGGTTGTTTTTAGCACTGCCGATGGGCAGCAAAGCATCGTCAGCATAGGTTCTGGTGTTGCGGTCGCCCGCGATAAAATCGTGACGAATGCCCATGTGGTTGAAATGGCGAGGGGTGATGACAGCGCGCAAATTGTCATTGTGCCGTCCGATGGTGCGCAAAGCTACCGCGCTTCGGTCGTCGCCAGCTTGTCAGGCAAGGATCTGGCGCTACTGCAGTTAAAATCTGGTTCGCTCGTTCCCGCCAGCATCTTTGCCGGCGTCATAGCAGACGGCGCAGATGTATTTGCAATGGGCTACCCCGCAAGCGTCGATATAGCGCTTGAGCAGAGCGAAGCCGACGTTCTTCGTCCGCAGCAGCCTGTTAAGACGCGCGGTACCGTATCGTCGGGCCGTACGTCAAAAACCGTTGAATCACTCTTGCATACTGCCCCTATCGCGCCGGGCAACAGTGGCGGACCCATTGTTGATGCCTGCGGACGCGTGCTTGGGATAAACAGTTTTGGCTCAGTACCCACCGATGGTGGCGCAGAATTTTATTTTGCCATTTCTGCCCGCGAATTGACAACTTTTTTAGCCAATAGAGGCATCGAATTTCGGTCCGTGCGTGGCGACTGTCGTTCTGTAGCTGACTTAACGCGTGCCGAGGCGGAGCTTGAGGCATCGACACGCGTAAAGATGGATAAAGAGGCGCGCGTTGCAGCTGAGTTGCAACGTAGCCGCGAAGGCAAGGTTCGCAGTGACGCTGAGCACGCGGTGATCGCGGAACGGGAAAACTATTTGGCATTCGCGGCCTTGCTTTTGGTGGTAAGTGCGCTGGCAGGAGGCGCCGCGTGGCAGTTTGCGGAACGCGGCCAACGCGATCGGTTCAAAGCCGCATGTGCCGCAGGCGCTGTGATATTTGTCATGGCGGTCGGAATCTTTGCCGCGCGGCCATCATTCAACGAAGTTGATGACCGCGTGCGTGCGGTTTTGACAGCCGATGCTCCGGATAATGCGGTGGGGCAAAAGACGGCGGTCAACAGTTTAGCACCCGTGGCGAAAACCTGTATATTGCAACCCGAACGTAGCCGCGTCACGATGTCGGATACTGCTGACGTCGCATTCACGTGGCAGTCCGATGGGTGTGTGAACGGACGCACCCAATATGTGGAAAATGGTGACCGCTGGATCCGCAGTTTCGTGCCTAATAACGATGCGCAAATCTCAGTAGTCAGCTATGTTCCAGAAACAGAAATCTACCGCATCGAACGCTTTTTGCCAGGTAATGCAGCGATGCAGTCGGCCCGCGAAGCGCGGCAATTATACGATGTCAAAACCTGTACCGCTGACCCAAGCCAACGGACCAACATTGAAAATATGAACAAGGCCATTGCCTCGCAATTACCGCCGACGCCGAACGAGATATTGCTATTCACATGTTCTAACCGTTGAATGTTGGATTGTGCCCGGAGATATACTGCGTATGGTCATATCATGATACGCGCGCTGTCATCCTTGCTGTTGCTATGTTCCGCAATGCTTGTCGGATGTTCCGAAGGTGTCGACAATGAGCGTGTGCGCATTGATGTCATTGAGGACCGTCCACGACCCTTCAACGTGTCCGCTACGCCCTTGCCGCTCGCTTCAGCCTATTTGCGCGCAGCAACGGCTCAAGGGCTCGTCACGTTCGACGAAAAGGGACGCGTTGCGCCGGGCCTTGCCAATCGCTGGATCGTTACTGATGATGGTTTGAGCTATATTTTCCGGTTGAATAAAACGCGGTGGAATGACGGGCGCGAATTGACCGCACAGGAGGTGGCGGGGCTTCTGACCTCCCGGATCCGAGCGCTCGGCAAGGGCCAGCTTGGACCGGAACTTGGTGTCATTGCCCGTGTTGTCGCCATGACTGGCAAGGTAGTGGAGATCAGATTGAAGGCGCCTATGCCTTATTTGCTGGAATTGCTCGCTTTGCCGGAATTTGGACTTTTAAACAAAGGGGTTGGCTCAGGGCCAATGCAGGCGAAAAAATTCGGTCGGGCGATGCAACTGCGCCGTAATGAAGTTGATACTGAAGGTGCAGCAATTTTGGGGGGCGCCACGGTGACATTGCGGCGCGGAGAGGCATCACTTCTCCTCGCACGATATGTTCTTGGCCAAAACGATATTGTTGAAGGCGGACGATTTGAGAGCTTTCCTTTGCTAGAAGCGGCCAAAATTAGGGCAGACCAAATTCGGTTCGATGCAGTTCCAGGGCTGTTCGGTTTGCAAGTCGTCCAATCCAGTGTATTTTTGGCCGAGAAAGCAAATCGCGAAGCAGTAGCCATGGCCATTGATCGTCCAAAATTGCTCACTGCTTTCGATATTGTTGCGTGGCGTGAAACTGTGACTTTGGTTCCTGAGAGCTTACCCAATCGCGCCAGCCTAGCGCGTCCTGAGTGGGCCGGGCCAGCGATAGACGCGCGCAGAGCGATGGCGGCGGCTACGGTCGCCAATTGGAAGCGCGCAAATGGCGACATCCGGCGTTTGCGTGTAGCTTTACCCCGAGGCTATGGTAGCCGGATTTTCTTCGCGCGCCTGCGCGCCGATCTTGCGTCCATCGGTATTGAACTGGAGCGCGTTACTATCGATAGGCCGCATGATTTGCGGCTGATTGATCGCACCGCTGAACAATCGAGCCCCGCATGGTACTTGGATCAACTGTCATGTAAATTTGCGACCATTTGCAACGCACGCACAGACGAACTCGTGGCCCAAGCGCGTTTCACGACCGATATTGCAGTGCGCGCGCATCTATTGGAACAAGCAGAGGCCGAGTTACAAAGCACCATCTCCTTCATTCCTATTGCCAACCCCTTGCGCTGGTCTGTCATCCGGCCTGGTCTTTTGGGGCATGTCGCCAACGGTCGAGGCTGGCACCTGTTGCAATATCTCGGACGTGACCCAACATAGGTTCCAAGGAGCCACGCCAATGCCGATTTCGCAGGAACAGTTTGCGCAGATTGCTAAAGATATACCTGGAATGGGCAACGACCCGCAGGCCGTGCGCATGCGTGTAGCAGCGCTTGAAAAATTGCTGGAACGTGCCTTTCATATTCCGGGTACGAAAATTCCGTTCGGGTTAGACAGCATCATTGGCCTCGTGCCCGTGTTGGGTGATCTTATAACCGCAGCAATGGGGGCGTACATAGTGTGGGAGGCCCGCAATTTGGGCATGTCTAAGTGGCAATTGATCCGTATGACGGCCAATGTCGGCATTGATACAGCCATTGGCGCAATTCCGATAGTGGGCGACGCATTTGACCTTGTCTGGCGTTCCAACACCAAGAATCTGAGGATTATCAAGAAGCATCTCGACAAGCATCACCCCGGAACGCGGATTATTGAAGGCTAACGACCGCGCCAGATTTTGATTTGCGTTTTGTCCCGCGCCAGTCGACTGAATTGCGGGCATTGCCGGGGTTTGAAATTGCGCCCAAGGCATATGCGCACTTCGTCAAGCCAGCCCTTGTCCGTCGTCTTAACAATGATGGCATCCGACGTCAGACCTTCATTAAGATCGGCGAATCGTTCGGCCAGCACTTGCGCAGTTAACGGGGTTCCGCGCTCGGGTTCGCGGGAAAGCCGCGCCATATCCGGAAATTCAATGGCATTGAACAGCAACCTAGCGGCGCCAAAATAAGCTTCCGGCGTTCTGGCCATGCAGCTGCCATGCTTTGCCCATTGATGTTGCAGCAATTGGGGGGAGGGGCTGAGGCAGATGTTTTCAGTGACGACCCGCCGAGGCAAGACGCCAACGGTGCGGCAATATTGTGGATGATTTGGCTCCTTCCCTTCTGGCCAAAGGCCATGCAGCACAAAGCCGAAGTCACCGATTTCGCCAGAACATTGGAACCGCCCGGCCGGGTCACGTTCCCGCCCACGGCAGTGCTCCGGGCTCCAGCTAAGCGTCAGCACGTAGCCGTCTATGGCGCCGCGCCGGACCTGACCTGGTTGTGGCATTTCTAACGCTGGACGGGGCAGAAACTTTGGCGGCTTGCATTGCCACGCTTGTGCGATGAGCGGCGAAGGCTGGGCAGCCGCCACAACGCCTACAAATGCGAGGGCCTTAAGCCGGCGCAAAGTCCAGTCCAATGTCAGCGGCAGGCGCGCTTTGGGTTAGGCGACCCACAGAAATATAGGTGACCCCAGTTTCCGCCTTGGCGCGGATAGTCTCCAAGGTGACGCCGCCCGAGGCCTCGGTTGGCACGCGGCCAGCAATGAGCGCAACAGCCGCACGCAGCGTATCGGCATCCATATTGTCCAGCAACAAATGGCTGGCCCCTGCGGCAAGGCCAGGCTCGATCTGGGCGATACTATCAACCTCTAGGATAATGCGTTCGACGCCAGCATTTCGTGCGCGCGCCACCGCTTCGGCCACGCCGCCTGCGACCGCGACATGGTTGTCTTTGATCATGGCGGCATCCCACAATCCCATGCGATGGTTCGTTGCGCCGCCCATGCGTGTCGCATATTTTTCCAGCACGCGAAGGCCAGGAATAGTTTTTCTTGTGTCCAAAAGGATACAACCAGTGCCCGATATTGCGTCGACATATTGCTGCGTCATAGTCGCGATGCCGGATAGGTGCTGCACGGTGTTCAGCGCAGACCGTTCCGCCGTCAACATAGCGCGGGCATTGCCCTTTAACCGCATAAGGTCTGTTCCCGCTGGCACCTGCTGGCCGTCTTCGACCAATATTTCTATGTCCATTGCGGGGTCAAGCGACCGGAAGAATGCTGCCGCAATCGACAAGCCTGCGACGGTTATTGCATCACGGCTGTCCATGATACCGGCAAACTGTATATCGGCTGGAATGACGCTTTCGGACGTAACGTCCTTGGAGGTCGGCCCCAGATCTTCGGCGAGTGTAGCCCGCACAAAGGCCTCAAGATCGAATTGGGGAAGGGTAAAGACCATTGTGCTATTGTCCGGCGCGGATTGAAGAGAGGGGTTATCCCGCAACCTTAGGTGCTGCCGATGGTCTTTCATACACCAAAAGATACCGAGCTGACCGAGATTAGTAACCCATCAGGCTCATCACTTCCTTACGGCTTGACTGGTCGTCAAGGAAGCATCCTATAAGTTTTGAAGTGACCATGCCAACGCCATGTACCTTCACGCCGCGTCCGGTCATGCACCCATGCTGCGCTTCGATAACGACAGCTACGCCTTCGGGCTTCAAATGTTCCCAGATGCAGTTTGCGACTTCGGCGGTCAGGCGTTCCTGAACCTGAAGCCGCTGGGCAAATCCGTGCAGAACGCGTGCTAGCTTTGAAATGCCGACGACTTTGTCCGTTGGCATATAAGCAATCGATGCTTTACCAATGATGGGCGCCATGTGGTGCTCACAATGCGACTGGAACGGAATGTCCTTCAGCAGCACCAATTCGTGATAGCCACCAACCTCTTGAAAGGTACGCGACAAATGCGCTGCGGGATTTTCGGCATAGCCGCCGCAATACTCACGCCATGCGCGGCCAACGCGTGCTGGCGTATCGAGCAAGCCTTCGCGCTCTGGGTCATCACCTGACCAGCGAATCAGCGTACGGATGGCGTTCTGGACTTCATCAGGAACGACGATTTTGCCGTTCTCACCAATTTCGTCTTCATAATGTATATGCGCGATGGGAAACACCTTCTCGGGCTTGTTCATCTTTAGGCTCCGGCGAGCTTTGTTCTCGCGTCTTCTGCCTGAAGATAGGTCTGCCCGCCTTTAAAAACTATACGGACAATAGCCCATATATGCAGCTCCGCAAATCCGGAGATTTTTGCCAGCGTCTGTGCGTTTTTCTGCAATCACAAATTAGCCAATGGCCTGACCGGTTTTCGCCCAATCGGCCAAAAAGCCTTCGATGCCTTTGTCGGTTAGGATGTGCTTGAACAAGCCTTTTATGACCGACGGCGGCGCAGTCATCACGTCAGCGCCGATCTTTGCAGCTTCAAGCACATGGACACCATGCCGAACGCTGGCGACGAGTATTTCGGTGCCAAAGGCGTAGTTGTCATAGATCAAACGGATGTCGCTGATGAGTTGCATGCCATCAAAGCCATTGTCGTCATGACGGCCAACGAACGGAGATACGAAGGTCGCACCTGCTTTGGCGGCCAACAGCGCCTGATTGGCGGAAAAGCACAAGGTGACGTTGACCAAAGTGCCTTCCGAAGTCAGCGCCTTGCAGGTTTTCAAACCGTCAATGGTCAATGGTACCTTGATGCAGACATTGTCGGCGATTTTGCGTAAGATTTCCGCCTCTTTCATCATTGTCACATGGTCAAGCGCAACGACTTCAGCCGAAACCGGGCCGTCAGTCAGCGCGCAGATTTCGCGCGTTACTTCAATGAAATCTCGGCCTGATTTGGCAATTAATGACGGATTAGTGGTCACACCGTCGAGCAAACCAGTCGCTGCCAGATCCTTGATGTCGGCAATGTCAGCGGTATCGGCGAAGAATTTCATGGGACGTCTTCCTGATTGGAGATTCGGGTTCACTGCTTATTGGCAAAGTTGCAGCAGAAATAACAGGGCCTATCGGATTGAGAGAGCTAGCAACTGATCGAAGGTGGTGACGTTAGCCATTCAATTGCCTATACGCCCGTCATGAGCCCGCCCATCAACCGCGTCCGTGTCGTCTTGTTGACTCAAGCGATTGGTCCGCTGGATTACCGCTTACCTGCCGATATGCACGCTGGTCCGGGCACTGTCGTGATGGTCCCGCTTGGCCCACGCAAATTGCCGGGCGTTATCTGGGACGATGATGTCTTTGGCGACGAACTGGTTGACGCCAGCAAACTGCGCGCTGTGCTTGAGCATGTTGAATGTCCACCAGTAGGGCCGGGTCTGCGCCGCCTCGTTGACTGGGTAGCTGATTATTATCTGACCACCCATGCTGCGGTGTTGCGGATGGTGTTGGCGTCCTCCGCTGCATTCACAGCCTCAGGCACTATTACGGAGTATCGTCGCACGAGGTTCGAACCTGCACGGCTTACACCGCAACGCGCGGCAGCGCTCGATGCACTGGAAGGCGTTCAGGGGCTTGTGCGCGAGCTGGCGGCGGAGGCTGGGGTGAGTGACGCGGTCATTCGCGGGCTTATCAAGGCTGGTGCCTTTGAACCTGTCACGATCAGCGTCGACACGCCCTTGCCCGAACCACAAGCTGACTTTGCTGCGCCGGCATTGAATGAAGCACAACAGGCGGCTGCAACCAGCATGGTGGAAGCGGTTCGGACGGGCGGCTTTGATACCTTCGTCCTTGATGGCGTCACGGGGTCGGGCAAAACTGAAACCTATTTTGAAGCGGTTGCCGAGGCGATACGTCTGGGTAAACAGGTTTTGGTCCTGCTCCCCGAAATCGCGCTGACCGCTCCATTTCTTGCACGCTTTGAAGGCAGATTTGGGGTCGAGCCAGCTGTATGGCACAGCAATCTGCGTTCCACCCAGCGCCGCCGTGTCTGGCGCGCTGTTGCAGATGGCAGTGCGAAGGTGCTCGTGGGCGCGCGCTCGGCCCTTTTTCTTCCTTTTCCTAATCTACGCCTCATCATCGTTGATGAGGCGCATGAGACCAGTTTCAAACAGGAAGACGGCGTGCGCTACCATGCGCGCGACGTTGCAGTAATGCGTGGCCGTTTTGAACGCTTTCCGGTCGTGCTGGCTTCAGCTACGCCCGCACTGGAATCGCGCCACATGGTTGCAATTGGACGATATAAAGGGCTTGAAATCCCGTCACGCTTTGGTGCGGCCAAAATGCCAGAGATCAAGGCCATCGACCTCACTCTGGATGCGCCTGAATCGCAGCACTGGATTGCGCCGACATTGTTGAAAGCGCTGGAAGAGCGGGTTGAACGGGGCGAACAGAGCCTGTTATTCCTCAACCGACGGGGATATGCGCCGTTGACCTTGTGCAGAACCTGCGGTCACCGTTTTCAGTGCCCGAATTGCACAAGCTGGATGGTTGAGCACCGGCTGGTTCGTCGACTCGCCTGCCATCATTGCGGCCATGTCATGCCACCGCCGGAGGAATGTCCCGAATGCGGCGAAAGCGACACCTTGGTTGCCTGTGGCCCAGGCGTTGAGCGCATAAGTGATGAGGTTAACCGCCTGTTGCCGAACGCCCGCACTATTGTTGCGACATCGGACACGCTCTGGTCGCCTGAAAAAGCCGCCGAATTCGTATCGCGCGTTGAAAACAAGGCGGTAGACATCATCATCGGCACGCAATTGGTAACAAAGGGCTATCACTTTCCTGAACTGACCTTGGTCGGCGTAATCGACGCGGATTTGGGTCTTGAGGGCGGGGATTTGCGTGCTGCCGAACGCACATTCCAGCAAATCGCACAGGCGGCTGGCCGGGCGGGGCGCGGGGAAAAGCCCGGCGAAGTTTTTATCCAGACACGCAACCCGAATCATCCTGTTATCGCCGCTTTGGTCGCTGGCGACCGCGACGCATTTTATGATGCCGAGACTGAACAGCGTAAATCCGCTGGCGCGCCGCCATTTGGCCGGTTTGCCGCCATTATCATCTCGTCCGAGGACGAACGGGAAGCCATTGAGGCTGCACGCGCAGTGGGCGGAGCTGCACCGAAGGTTGAGGGCATGCATGTCTATGGTCCAGCACCCGCACCGTTGGCGATGCTGCGCGGCCGCTATCGTCAGCGGCTATTGGTGCATGCGCAACGGTCGGTTGAGGTGCAGACGATTATCCGCGAATGGCTTGGCGGCCTGCAATTTACGCGCGGCGTCCGCGTCGGGGTGGATGTCGATCCTTACAGTTTCTTGTGATCCGCACTTTAAGGCCAGCATGCGTGGCTAAATAGCGGATTTACCTGCGCCATCTTTTGTTGCATCTAGCCGTCAAAATATTTGGAGGAAACAGGATGCGGAGAATTTTATGGGCGGCGTTATTGAGCACCGTATCGGCCACCGGCGCATGGGCACAAGATGCAAAGCCAGCCTCTGATGTGACGATCGCCGCGCAACGCAACGTCGCGGCGCAGCTTCCAGTCGAAGACGGCCGCGATTTCGATTTTGCTGACCGGGGCTTTATCGGTACTTTGTCCGACCCTGTCATCACCAATAAAGATGGCAAGCCGGTATGGAATCTCGGTGCGTATGACTGGATGACAGACGGCAAGTCGCCCGACACCGTCAACCCAAGCCTGTGGCGGCATATGGGGCTGCTGCGCAAGCATGGTCTTTACGCGCTGGCGGACAATATATGGCAAGTGCGTGGGTTTGACGTGTCGAACATGACGATTATCAAGGGCCAAACAGGCTGGATCATCATCGATCCGCTGACCAGCCGCGACACGGCGGCCGCTGCGCTAAAGCTTGTGAATGAAAAGCTAGGCGCGCGGCCAGTCACGGCTGTTGTCTATAGCCACAGCCATGGCGACCATTTTGGTGGGGTGCGCGGGATCATCAACGAAGCCGATGTGAAAGCCGGCAAGGTGGCGATTATCGCGCCGGAGCATTTCCTCGCAGAAACCGCATCTGAAAATGTCATGGCTGGCCCCGCAATGAGCAGGCGCGCCACATTCCAGTTCGGCACCAACCTGACCCCCGGACCACAAGGAACCATGGGCAGCGGCATTGGTAGAGGCATTGGCGGCGGTGACATTACGCTGATTCCGCCCACAATTGATATTCGCAAAACGGGCGAGCTTCGTGCAGTTGATGGCGTCACGCTTGAGTTCCAAATGGTGCCTCAGTCAGAAGCCCCTGCCGAGATGAATGTGTACATGCCAGCGTCGCGGACGTTTCTTGCGGCGGAGATCGCGACCTGTACCCTCCACAATATCCTGACGCCACGTGGCGCAAAGGTGCGTGATACGCTGAGTTGGTCCGGGTTTTTGAATGAAGCGGTCAACCTTTATGGTGACCGGAGCGATATCATCGCTTCAAGCCATTGCTGGCCGCGTTTTGGTCAGGCAGAGGTCAAAGGTTGGCTGTCGGGGCAACGCGACAATTACCGTTATTTGCATGACCAAACCGTCCGCATGATGAACAAGGGCATGACTCAGCCGGAAATTGCTGAGGTTTTGAAGGCGCCGCCTGCGATTGCCAATCAATGGTTCAATAAGGGCTATTACGGCACATATAGCCATAATTCGAAGGCGATTTATCAATATTATCTCGGTTGGTATGATGCTGTTCCTGCAAATCTGAACCCGCATCCACCCGAATTGCGCGCGGCCAAAATGATCGCGGCAATGGGCGGCGCGAAGAAGGTCATAACTGAGGCCAAGAAGGCGATGAAAGCTGGAGATTATCGTTGGTCGTCGGATCTGCTGAACCAAATTGTCTTTGCGGACCCCAAAAATATTGAGGGACGGGCGCTGCTCGCCGACAGCTATGAACAGCAAGGCTATCAGGCCGAATCCGCCATTTGGCGCAACATGTTCTTGTCAGGCGCACGCGAATTGCGTGAGGGCATGAAGGCGAGCGTGAGCGCGCAAAGCATCGATATGATTTCCGCGATACCGACGGGCCTATTGCTAGATTCGGTCGCGACGCGGTTGGACCCGAATATCATTGGCGACGCAGCGTTGGCGCTGAACTTCGTGATTTCGGACCGGAAGGAAACGGCGAAAATAACGGTTGGCAATTCGGTGATGTTTACCGAAATGGGCAAAGGGCATGCTTCGCCAGCCGTGACCATAACAGGGCCGCGCCAATTGTTTCTTGCTTTGCTGTTCCTCAAAATGCCTGCGGCGCAGCTCCAAATGGCAGGGTTGAAGATTGAGGGTGACCGGACGGTGATTGAAAAGCTTCAGGTTGCGCTTGACCCGATGCCGGACGCGTTCAACATCGTCGAGCCTTAAGGGTTACATTTCACCGCGCTGCCGGCGCAGAGCGTACCATTTTGCCACATTTGCATTATGCTCTTGCAACGTGTCGGCGAAAACATGCCCGCCCTTGCCATCGGCAACGAAGTATAAGGCGCTCGTCTTTTGCGGGTTTAGCACAGCGGCAATTGCCGCGCGCGACGGATTGGCAATAGGTCCTTTTGGCAGACCAGCCATTGCATAGGTGTTATAGTCATTCACGTCCGTAATTTCGGATCGGAGAATACGGCGGCCAAGCGGCTTACCTTTTGTGATCGGGTAAATGATCGTTGGGTCAGCCTGCAACCGCATGCCCGTGCGCAAGCGATTGGAATAGACTCCAGCGACGATCCGCAATTCGGACTTTAACGCAGTTTCCTTTTCGACAATGGATGCCAAGGTCAGCGCTTCGAGCGGGGTTCTAACCGCGGTGTCGGCGCTTCGCTCCGGCCATAGCTCTGCGATTGTTTTCGTCATCGCGTCCTGCATGCGCTGAAGGACGTCGGCGCGGGGTTCGTTTTTGTCAAAAGCATAGCTGTCGGGCAGCACTGAGCCCTCGGCGGGTATGGAGATGCTGCCGCTGAGCCGATCATTAGCCATGATGCGTTCATACACCATGATCGACGGCATGCCCTCGGGAATGGTCACCATGCGTTGCACGGTTTTCCCACTGGTCAGTATGGACAAAATGTCAGAGTTGGAAGCTTTCGCCGGAATGACGAATTCACCGGCTTTGATCGTGCTAGACGCGCCAAACACCTTTGCCCGGTTCACAAAAGCACTGGCGGATTTGACCGCGCCACTTTTTTCAAGCTTTTCGGCGGCAGAGGTGATGCTTGACCCCGGCTTAATCACAACACTGGTTTCGCGCTCCAGCGGTCCTGCAGCAGTCCAGCCATAGATGAAGTTGCTGGCAATAACTGCAAGCAGCAACGCCGCCGCTAATATCGCCCATGTGGCGAGGCGGCGCATATTGTCAGATGGCTTTCATGATGAGGCTGGCATTGGTGCCGCCAAAGCCAAAGCTGTTGTTCAAAGCAGCTTTTACTTCACGCTTCTTGGCCACATGCGGAACCAAATCGACGCCTTCAGTCCCGTCATCCGGGTTGTCCAGGTTGAGCGTCGGAGGCACGATTTGATCGCGGAGGGCCAAGATGCAGAAAATGCTCTCAACCGCGCCTGCGCCGCCCAGAAGGTGGCCGATGGCGGACTTGGTCGAGCTCATCGATACGTTCGACATCGCATCGCCAAACAGGCGCTTTACCGCGCCCAGTTCAATCGTATCGGCCATGGTCGATGTGCCATGGGCATTGATATAATCGATATCGGCTGGAGTCATGCCCGCCTTTTTCAACGCCATTTGCATCGACCGAAAAGCCCCGTCACCTTCAGGATGCGGTGCCGTTACGTGATAGGCGTCGCCCGACAGGCCGTAGCCTACGACTTCAGCATAAATCTTTGCACCACGGGCCTTTGCATGTTCATATTCTTCCAAAACGACCACGCCCGCGCCTTCGCCCATAACAAAACCGTCGCGGTCCTTGTCATATGGTCGACTTGCGGCTTCTGGCCGGTCGTTGTAGCTCATGTTTAAGGCACGCGCTTGGGCAAAACCTGCAATCCCAAGTGGGTTGATGGTGCCTTCCGCGCCACCAGCTACCATGATGTCTGCATCATCATCGCGGATCATGCGAGCAGCATCACCAATGGAGTGCGCCCCCGTAGAACACGCGGTCACGACTGCGTGGTTAGGGCCTTTTAGCCCATATTTGATGCTGACTTGACCGGAAATGAGGTTGATTAAGCGGCCATGCACGAAATGTGGGCTGACACGGCTTGGTCCTTTTTCTGCGAGCAACAGGGCTTCGCTTTCGATACCCGGAAGACCGCCAATGCCCGATCCGATTGAGCAACCAGCGCGCACCTTTTGCTCTTCGGTTAAATCTGTGAGGCCTGCATCTTCCAGCGCTTGGCTAGCGGCATCAATTCCGAAAATAATGAATGGATCAACCTGGCGTTGCACCTTGTGGTCAACGCGCTTGTCAGGGTCAAAGCCCCATGGGTGGTCCTTTGGCTTCACTTCGCACGCAATCAGGCATTTCTGGTCGCTTGCGTCGAAATGCGTAATCATACCCGCGCCAGATTTTCCGGCTATCAGGTTGGACCAAGTCGTTTCAACATCTGCACCCAAGGGTGTAACCAGACCTAATCCAGTGACCACGACACGACGCATTGCGTTATCTCCATATGCTTATCTTTGCGGCCTATTACTGTGAATAATGCCTAAAAAGCAAACGGCTTTCCGACTGGAGCGCTGTTGACGCTGGCCGGAAAGCCGTTTGAATTTCTAACTAACCGCGCATCATATTGCGCGAAGCGGCTTAGCCGTTGCTGTTGATGAAATCGATCGCGTCCTTGACGGTGGCGATCTTTTCAGCGGCATCGTCTGGGATTTCGACGTTGAATTCTTCTTCAAACGCCATAACCAACTCGACAATGTCGAGGCTGTCTGCGCCAAGATCGTCGATGAAGCTTGCAGCTTCCGTGACCTTGTCGGCTTCCACGCCCAAATGTTCGATTACGATCTTTTTGACCCGTTCTGCGGTATCGCTCATTTTTGTGCCCCTTAATTGGTTGGGATGATGAATTTCTATTATTGCCCTAATGTCCAGATTGGCCGCTGGCAAGTGGCAAGCGACGGTTGTACATCAAAGCATTACCATGCCGCCATTCACATGGATTGTCTGGCCTGTAATATAGCCAGCTTCTCTTGATGCGAGATAGGCAACCGCAGCTCCAATGTCCGTGCCTTCGCCCATACGGCCCATGGGGATGCGCGCATTTAGCGCGTCTTTCTGGGCATCGGGCAAGCTTTCGGTCATTGCGGTTGCAATGAAACCTGGCGCAACGCAATTGGCCGTCACGTTTCGGCTGGCAAGTTCCTGCGCGATGGCCTTTGTCATCGCTGTAAGGCCACCTTTCGACGCTGCGTAATTGGCTTGGCCGGGATTGCCCGTGGTGCCAACGACGCTGGTGATCGTAATAATCCGGCCAAAGCGCGCCTTCATCATTGGCTTGGTGGCTGCGCGCATCAGGCGGAATGCCGCTTCAAGATTAATGCGGATAACGTCGCCCCATTCTTCATCCTTCATCCGCATCGTAAGGTTGTCGCGGGTGACACCGGCATTGTTTACAAGAATATCGATCTGGCCCAATTTCTCGAGCGCAGCAGGCACAAGCGCCTCAACGCTGTCTTTGTCGCCTAGGTCGCAAGGAACCGCGACATGGTCGCCGCCTAAAGACGCTCGGAACGCCTCTAGCTTGTCCACATTGGAGCCCGAAATCGCAAGGCGCGCGCCTTGGGCCGCAAGCGCCTGACAGATCGCACTGCCAATCCCGCCCGATGCGCCCGTGACGAGCGCGGTCATACCGGTTAGATCAAACATATTACTCTCCCTTAAACTCGGGTTCGCGTTTTTCCAGAAACGCGGTGATGGCCTCGTCATTATCGGCGGTCGCGTGCGCAAGGCTTTGCATCGCGGCCGACATTTCTAGGATATTTTTGAGGTCCGCTGTCTGCCCTTCGCGCAGCAGCCTTTTGGTCATCCGAACCGCATGCGGGGGGTTCGCAGCGATCTTGTTTGCAACCTTGCGCGCGGCAGCCATCAATTCGGCATCGTCCACCACTTCGGAAACGAGCCCGATGCGCAAAGCTTCTGCTGCGTCGATGGTTTCACCGGTTAATGCAAGCTCGGTGGCTTTTGAAAAACCAACAATCCGCGGCAACAGCCATGCGCCGCCGTCACCTGGAGTGATCCCCAAGCGCACAAAGCTCTCGGCAAACTTGGCCGAAGCCGCAGCGATCCGTATGTCGCACATCGTTGTGAGGTCAAGCCCTGCACCGATGGCTGCCCCGTTGACCGCTGCGACAACCGGAACCTCAAGTGCCTGAAACATCAAGGGCAGCCGCTGAATACCATATTTGTAATTGCGCCGGGTTTCAGCGGGCAGACCTGCCCGCAACCCGCCGCTATCAGGACGCATTTGCTTGAGGTCGCCACCCGATGAAAAAACGGTCCCTGCGCCGGTCAGAATAACGCAGCGCACCGACATATCCTGATCCGCCGCTATGAACGCCTCGCACATTTGGTCCACGACACCGACATCTGATATCGGGTTACGTTTTTCGGGCATATTCAGGGTGATGGTCAATATTCCGCCATCGCGTGACTGAAGAATTTGGTCGGTCATTATATCGCTTTCAATAAGGCTTCTATGTCATCCATGCTGATGACGCTTGAGGTCGCAATGTCTTCGCCCGCGCTGCGTTTGACCATCGGCGACAGAACTTTCCCGCCGAACTCGGCAAAATGGGTAACGCCGGCCTCGGCCATGGCAATCGCCGATTCGCGCCAACGCACACGGCCAGTGACCTGCTGCACCAACTGCGCAGAAATGGTGTCGGGGTCGGAAACAGGCGCAGCGGTTACATTGGCAAATAGCGGTACCAAAGGCGCGTGGATTGTTGTGGTCGCAAGCGCGCTTGCCATGTCATCTGCGGCAGGCTGCATCAACGGGCAGTGGAAGGGGGCGGATACGGGCAGTAATATGCCCCGCTTGATGCCATGGTCCTTTGCCAGCGCAATCGCGCGGTCAATCGCACCCTTATGTCCGGAAATAACGACTTGCGATGGGTCGTTGTCATTGGCCACGGTACAGGTTTCGCCTTCCGCGGCGGCTGCAGCCAAGCTTTCCGCCTTTTCTATATCCGCGCCAAGCAAAGCGGCCATGGCGCCAATGCCGACAGGCACAGCCGCCTGCATTGCGCGACCGCGCAGTTTAAGCAGCGCCGCCGTTACGGACAACGGCAACGCCCCTGCGGCACATAAAGCGGTATATTCGCCCAAGGAGTGGCCAGCGACGAAATTGCATTTTTCGACCAACCGCACGCCGCCTTCGGTTTCCAGCACGCGCAAGGTTGCAATTGCGTTTGCCATGATCGCGGGTTGCGCATTCTCGGTGAGCGTCAATTCGCTCTCCGGGCCTTCACACATCAATCGGAACAGATGTTGGCCAAGCGCTTCGTCGATTTCCTCAAACACCGCGCGGGCGGTTGGGCTTGCTTCTGCAAGCGCCTTGCCCATGCCAACGGCTTGGCTGCCTTGTCCGGGGAAAATGAATGCGCGCATATCTAGTCCTATGGTCGGTGTTATTGCCAAACCGCCTATGGCGCAGCGCTTGATGTTGCAAGCCCGAACGGCACGATGCGGTTGTCGGTATCATGGCCAATGTCGGCGCGGCCATGATAGTTTATACCCATTTTCGCGCACCAACGCTTTGCTATTTCCTCTGCGTCCTCGCCAAAGGGTCGGTCATTGTCGGGCACATCGCTTACCCGGCCAAGCCGTAATCCGGTTAGTCCCACGGACCGCAGATGGCTGGTGACGTGAAAAAACGCGCGGTCATAGCCGTAAAGATATTCGCTTACCTCTTCGACCATTAGGACATGGTCGCTTAGGTCTGGCATCAATGGCGTCCCAACCATCATGGCCAGCGTCATAAGGTTAAACGCCGCATGTTTTGCGCCCGCCTGCACATGCGGTTCAAGCGCCTGCGGTGATGCGTGCAGCATCCAGTCAAGCGCGCGTAGCAAAGCTGCCTCGCCGCCATTCCGCCGCACGTCGGCTGGCATCGGGCCATGACAGACACGACCGATCTTCGCGCCGTACAACGCGCCAAGCAAATTGCCCGCATCGCTATACCCCATATAGATTTTATCCCCTGCCGCCGATTTAAGCGCAGCCAAAGCGTCCTGCGCAATCCGACACGCGCCATAGCCGCCGCGCACGAACCAGACAGCATCAAAATCGGGGTCATTGGCAAGGTCCACAAATGCCGCAATACGCGCATTGTCCGGCCCGGCGAAATGCCCATCCTCGGCAAAGCATTGGTCATGGAAGATGAGATTGGCCGTCGGAAAGTTGTGCGCTGCGAGCGCAGTAACACGCGCCGCATCCTCACGCGTAAACGGCGTAGACGGCGCGCAAATACCTATTCTCATAAGTTACCCGTTTCCTCAAACTTCGTCATTTTCGCGCAGGCGCGGGGGTGACGATGTTATTGCTATACAGAACCATTGCCAAAATCATCTTCCGGCCATAACCGCCACTGATGCACAAAAACAAATCCTATTTCTTCTGTGGCGTTGGTGGATCGGGCATGTTGCCTTTGGCGAACATCGTTCGCGATGCAGGCGCGGCTGTTTCCGGATCTGACCGCGCGTTGGATCAAGGCCGGCTGGGACCGAAATTCGAATGGCTCCAAAGCTTAGGCATCGACCTGTTTGCGCAAGATGGCAGCGGTATCATTAGCGGTGACCAGGTCCTCATTGCCTCTGCAGCTATTGAGGACAGCGTTCCTGATATCGCCAAGGCCAATGCACTTGGCTGTTCCCGTATGACACGCGCCGAATTGCTCGCAGACTTGTTCAACGCCGCACCGCGCAGCGTTGCGGTGGGTGGAACGAGCGGAAAATCGACGGTAACCGGCATGATCGGCTGGATATTGACGGACGCCGGCCGTGATCCCACCATCATGAACGGCGCAGTGATGAAAAATTTCGTTGCTGATGATACCCCCTTTGCCAGTGCGCGGGTAGGGCAGGGCAATGTCTTCGTCAGCGAAGTCGATGAAAGCGATGGATCGATTGCATTGTTCACGCCCGAGGTGGCGGTTCTGAACAATGTGAGTCTCGATCATAAGACGCTTGAAGAATTGCGTCAGTTGTTTGGCGACTTTGCTAAAAAGGCGAAAGTCTGTGTCTGGAACGCCGACGACGCGGAAACGGCAGCGCTCATTGCGCCGATGAACCTGCCTGGCGCGGTAAGTTTCGGATTTGGAGCAGGCTCAGCGTTTTGCGCAACTGACATCATTGACCTTCCACTTGGAAGCCGCTTCACGCTCCACGCGCTGGGCGAAATCCGCGCCGTGACGTTGATCGTCCCCGGCAGGCACAATATCGCCAACGCGCTTGCCGCTATCGCCGCTAGCGTTGCGCTTGGTGTCTCGCTTGAGCAAGCCGTTCGCGGCGTGGAACGCTTCAGCGGTCTTGCCCGCCGCTTTGATATTGTTGGCACCGCCATTGACATCACCGTCATCGATGATTTTGGCCATAACCCCGACAAGATTGCCGCAACCCTCGCGACGCTGAAGGTCTTTCCTGGACGCATCATCGCGTTTTTTCAACCCCATGGTTACGGCCCCATCCGCGTCATGGGCGCGGAACTTGCTGGCGTATTTGCTAACCTGCTTGGCGAGAACGACCACCTCATTCTTTGCGACCCCGTCTATTTCGGCGGCACGGTGGACAAAAGCATAGGTAGCCAAAGCATCACCGACGCGGTTACGGCTGCTGGCCGCAAAGCTGAATATATCCCAAGCCGTGAAGACTGCGGCAACCGGATATTGGAAATCGCGAGGCCCGGTGACCGCATCGTCATAATGGGTGCGCGGGATGATACGTTGAGCGGGTTTGCGGCGGATATATTGCAGCGACTGGGGCGCTAGGGCGTCCAACCCTATTCGCAATCGCCCCGAATCGCTTGCTTTTCCTGTAAATCCCACCTAAGCCGCCGACTTCGCTCGGGGTATCCCTTGTGAAAACGAAGAAGGCCGGAGGGGCGTATGCATGGTGCTGCGTCAGCGATCGGTAGGAACAAGGAAACGCCCATGTCTCTGTACGAGCATGTATTTTTGGCGCGTCAGGACCTTTCACAGGCCCAAGTAGACGCGCTGGCAGAAGCTGCCACGAAGATTGTGGAAGACAATAAGGGCAAGGTCGTAAAGACTGAAACCTGGGGTCTTCGGACATTGACCTACAAAATTCAGAAAAACCGCAAAGCGCATTTCGTAATGCTCGACATCGATGCTTCTGGCGACACCATCGCCGAACTCGAGCGTCAGACACGCATGAACGAAGACATCATCCGTTACATGACCGTCCGCGTTGACGAGCATGAAAAGGGCCCATCGGTCATGATGCGCAAGAGCGACCGTCCAGAGCGCAGCGAACGCGGCGAACGTGGCGGATTTGGTGGCGGCGACCGTGATCGCGGCGCCCCTCGTCCAGATCGTGGCGACCGCCCCGATCGCGCACCCCGTGCAGAGCAGGAGGCTTAAATTATGGCACGTCCGTTTTTCCGTCGCCGCAAGTCCTGCCCATTCCAGGGTAAAGATGCGCCGAAGATCGATTATAAAGATGTACGCCTGCTTCAGGGTTACATTTCAGAGCGTGGCAAGATTGTCCCGTCGCGCATCACCGCCGTATCGGCAAAGAAGCAACGTGAACTGGGCCAAGCTATCAAGCGCGCCCGTCACATCGGCCTTCTGCCGTACATCGTGAAGTAGGAGCCGAAAACATGGATATCATACTTCTCGAGCGCGTTGAAAAGCTTGGTGCAATTGGTGACGTTGTCACCGTGAAGGACGGCTATGCCCGTAACTTCCTGCTGCCAAACAAAAAAGCGCTCCGTGCGAACGCCGCCAACCGCAAGGTTTTCGAAGCGAACCGCGCGAAAATTGAAAGCGATAACGCAAGCCGCCGTGATGAAGCGCAAAAAGCTTCGGGCAGTGTCGAAGGCAAGCAGATCATTCTGATCCGTGCAGCTTCGCAAACTGGCCAGCTTTATGGTTCCGTCTCAGTCAAGGATATCGTTGACGGTCTGGTCGCCCAGGACGCCAAGGTTAGCAAAGGCATGATCGTGCTTGAACGCCCAATCAAAACGCTTGGCATTTTCGGTGTCAAAGTTGTTCTGCACCCCGAAGTCAGCGTTAATGTTCAGGTCAATGTGGCCCGTTCAGATGACGAAGCTGAATTGCAGAAGGACGGCGTTAACGTTCTCGACCAGATGTTCGAAGCCGAACAGGCCGAGATTGCTGCTGAAGCAATTGAAGCTCAGGTTGAAGCCGAAGTTGCATCTGACGCCGCCGACGCTGCGGAAGCCGCTGCCAACGCAAAGCGCCGCGAAGAGCAAGCTGCCGCCAAGGCTGCTGCTGAAGCTGCTGGCCTTTCGGCTGAGGCAAGCGACGACGCATAAAGCTCTCGACTGCCCAATACAAAAAGCCGCCTTGTTGCAAGACAGGGCGGCTTTTTTGTTGGGTTGAGCGATAACCGAAATGCCGTTGATCTGGGGTTTGACACCGCCGCAAGGTGACGGGTCGTGCGATAGTTGGGCGCAATGCAAAGTGGGCAGTGGTAGCATCAGGCCGTTTGGTTTATGGCACAGCAGTGACCGCACCCATCATCATCACTGCCGGAATGGGTAAGACCGACCAAGCATGGGCCAATGGATTGCGGCGCGCGCATTTTCCTGTAGCGCGCAATTTTGTCGATGCGCATATCACGCTGTTTCATCATCTGCCGCCAAGCCACTTGCCTGAGATAAAATCCCGCCTAGCGGCGCTTGTTGCAGATTATCCTGCGCCTGTTGCGCATCTCACAGATGTCATGCTGATGGGAAGCGCGGTGGCATTTCGCATCGATAGCCCCGAATTGCTGAGTCTACGTGAGGAGCTTGCAGATGCATTTCGCGGACTTTTAATCCCGCAGGATGAGGCGTCGCCCAAATTGCATATCACCGTCCAGAACAAGGTTGAGCCTCCGGTCGCCAAAGCGCTTCATGCCCATTTGTCGTCAACATTTCGTCCCCGACCTTTGGTCATTTCCGGTCTGTCCGCGCATTATTATCGCGGTGGGCCATGGGAGCAAATTGGCAGATGGGCATTTCGCGGCTGACAATGCTTGACCCGTTCAAACCCCGCGCTTATAGCGCCGCGTGCTTCCCCGCAAATGCTGGGATTCACGCTAGGATGGCGAAGTAGCTCAGCTGGTTAGAGCGGTGGAATCATAATCCATAGGTCGGGGGTTCAAGTCCCTCCTTCGCTACCATTTCATTGGCGTCCGCAGGCGCCTAAGCTTTACCGGTATCGGCGCGGCCGCCAACCAGAATAAAATGCCGGTCGCAATAGCCGCAGTCGACATAGCCTTTTTCATCAATCTGGAGCCACACGCGCGGATGACCCAACGCGGCTGGGATATCTCCGCTGCCATCACAGGCTACACGCGGTTCACGTACTCGGATGGTTTCAGGATCATATTTGTTCATGAGCGCCGCTTAGCAAAGCAGTCGCTACCCTGCAACGGGTCAGAAAGCGTTGAGTGTGATTGCACTGCCACCACGCCTTCGCTATCGCAGTTGCATGTCCGAACAAGCTATCTCCATAAAGAACCTCTCCAAAAAATATGCGGGGGGGAAACAGGCGCTCAACGATGTCAGCTTTGACGTTGCGCAAGGATCGATCTTCGGTTTGCTGGGGCCAAATGGTGCGGGCAAATCCACACTTATTAATATCTTGGCCGGGTTGGTCATGAAAACATCTGGCAGCGCATCCATTTGGGGTTTCGACATTGACGCCCATCCGCGTAATGCCAAGGCGTCTATCGGTATTGTGCCGCAGGAAATCATGTTCGACCCCTTTTTCACGCCCAAGGAAGCGTTGGAGCTGCAAGCTGGCTTATATGGCGTGCCCAAGTCGAAGCGGCGGACGATGGAGCTGTTGAAGGCTGTACGGCTTGAGGACAAGGCCGACGCATATGCTCGAACGTTATCGGGCGGCATGAAACGTCGCTTGTTGGTGGCAAAGGCCATGGTGCATGCGCCGCCGGTGATCGTGCTGGATGAACCTACCGCTGGCGTCGACATCGAACTGCGGCAGCAATTGTGGGACTATGTTCAGGAACTGAACCGCCAAGGTGTTACCGTTGTCTTGACCACGCACTATCTCGAAGAGGCCGAGCAATTATGTGACCGTATTGCGATCATCAACCATGGGCAGCTGATCGCCAATAAGCCCACACGCGAATTGGTCGGCATGGCCCGCGAAAAGGCGGTGGTGCTGACGCTAGATCGCGATGTGACCAGCGCGCCAACACATGAAACGTTTGAAAAGGTCGAGCTGGTCGGCGACCGGACCATTGCAATCACCTATAACAAGGACCGGATGAACGCAGGTGAAGTCCTGTCTGTGATCCAAGGCCTCGGACTTGGCATTATCGATGTGACCACCAAAGAAGCGGATTTGGAGGACGTCTTCCTTCGTTTGACGAGCACCGCATAAATGGAAGCTGATGTTCTGATCATTGGATCCGGTGCGGCGGGTTTGACGGCCGCGTTGCAATTGGCAACTTCGCGCAAAGTTGTGGTGTTGGCGAAGGGATCAATTTCTGATGGTGCGACGGCTTGGGCGCAGGGCGGGATTGCCGCTGTGCTTGAACCCGGCGACAATTTTGCCAACCATATCGAAGACACGATGGTTGCAGGGGCTGGGCTTAACAACCGCGCGACTGTCGAATTTGTGGTGGAAAATGCACCAGTTGCGATTGAGCGGTTAGCCAAGCTTGGCGTGCCGTTCAATCTTGAGGGCAATGACTGGCATCTAACGCGCGAAGGCGGGCATAGCCACCGGCGGATCGTCCATGTCGACGATGCCACTGGCTGGGCAGTGCAGCAAGCGCTTGAGGCCGCAGCCAGAGCACATCCAAATATCATCCTCGTGCCCGACATGGTTGCGGTTGACCTCATTTCCGGAAGGCATCAGGAACGCTTTTCAACATCAGGTCGGATCCACGGGGTTTATGCGCTGAACCGCAAGACGGGTCAGGTGGAAACCTTCACAGCGCGTGCAACGATCCTTGCAAGCGGCGGCGCTGGCCGGGCATATCTATATTCTACGGCCCCACGCGGCGCGACTGGAGATGGCATCGCCATGGCATGGCGTGCAGGCTGCCGTGTGTCGAACATGGAATTCATGCAATTCCACCCGACCTGCCTCTACAATCTTGACGTCAAAAATTTTCTCATCACCGAAGCTGTCCGCGGTGAGGGCGGCATACTGAAGAACCCGAAAACCGGACATCGCTACATGCCTGATTATGACGAACGCGCTGAGCTTGCGCCGCGTGATATTGTCGCGCGCGCCAATGATGCCGAGATCAAGCGCGATGGTCTGGATTATGTCCATCTGGATATCAGCCACAAGCCACCCGAATTTGTAAAAACGCATTTCCCGAACATCTACGAAAAGCTGCTTGGGCTTGGCATCGACATCACGCGGGAGCCAATCCCAGTCGTGCCCGCGCAGCATTATACCTGCGGCGGCGTGCTTGTGGATATGGACGGCCGAACCGATGCGCCAGGCCTCTATGCCGCAGGCGAAGTGACGCAAAGCGGCTTGCATGGTGCAAACCGTCTGGCGTCGAATTCATTGCTGGAATGCTTCGTCTTTGGCGATGCCTGTGCCCGGCATATCGATGCGCATTGGGACAGCCTGCTGCCACCGCCCCCAATACAGCACTGGGATGAAAGCCGCGTCACCGACAGCGACGAGGAAGTCGTCATCGCGCAATGCTGGCGGGAAATCCGGCAGTTTATGTGGAACTTTGTCGGCATCGTGCGTACCACAAAAAGGCTGGAGCGTGCCCAGCACCGCATTGATCTGCTGCGCAGTGAAGTCGCCGACTATTACAGCCATTTCCGGGTCACGCCCGACCTTATTGAGCTGCGCAACCTTGTCGAGGTAGCCGCTTTGATCATCCGTTCTGCCTTATCGCGCCATGAGAGCAGGGGGTTGCACTTCACGCTGGATTATCCCGGGACGGCGACCACGGCGGTCGATACGATTTTGGTACCGTAAGCACAAAACGCTTTCCTACAGATACCAACATCAGGCAGAGTCGATTCTGGATGATTGGAGGGTGTTATGACGGTTCAAAATAGCGTTTTGGCTTTTACCTTACGCAGTTTTTTGCAGGTGTCTTTCTTGGCATTGTTGGGCGCGGTTGCTGCGCCTGCCATGGCGGCAACGCCTGAAGAGACTGCGCGTCAGGTGTTGGCGAAGTCCCCCATCATTGACGGTCATAACGATACGCCGCACCAGATTGCGGAAGTGTTTGATCGCGATTTTTCCAAATTTGATCTGAACGTCTTGCCTGCCGATGTTTTGGCAAAAACGCATACGGATATCCGCGCCGCACGGGCAGGTTTTCTTGGGGGTCAATTCTGGTCGGTCTATGTCGATGCGGCTTTGCCCAAGCATGAGGCGGTGACGCGCACCATTCAGCAAATTGACGTCGTGCGGCAGATGATAGCGCGTTATCCCGATAGCTTTGCCTATGCATCAACGGCGGCCGAGGTTGAGGCCGCAATGAAAGCTGGCAAAATTGCCTCGCTTATCGGCATGGAAGGCGGCCATTCGATTGGGGACTCGTTAGGAATTCTTCGTCAGACTTATGCGCTTGGCGCGCGGTATATGACCATCACGCATAGCCTGACCACCGATTGGGCGGACAGCGCCACCCATGCGCCCAAGCATGACGGATTGGCGCCCTTTGGTTTTGAAGTGCTCGCCGAAATGAACCGGCTGGGGATGATTGTCGACATCAGCCATGTGTCCGAGGCCACGATGCAAGATGTTTTGGACAAGACCACAGCGCCGGTGCTCTTCACGCACAGCAATGCGCGCGCCATCACGCCGCACCCCCGCAACGTGCCTGATTCGGTGCTTAGCCGCCTTCCGCAAAATGGCGGCGTGGTGATGGTAACCTTCGTGCCCGGATTTACATCGGCCGAACGGCGGGAGTGGGAATATCAACGCTCGGCTGTCGCTGGTCGTGCCAAGACCGAGTTCTCAGGCAATCCTTCCGGCGAAAAAGCCGCTGTTGATGCATGGATTGCTGCACACCCGCAGCCCAAGGCAACACTTGCGCAAGTTGCCGACCATATTGACCATATCCGCAAAGTCGCTGGCATCGACCATATCGGCATTGGCGGTGATTTCGGCGGCGTAGATGAATTACCTGTTGGCCTAGAGAATGTGTCCACATATCCCGCGTTGTTCGCCGAACTCGTCCGCCGTGGCTATTCGAAAGCCGATCTCGCCAAAATCGCGCAAGGCAATGTCCTGCGCGTCATGCGTGGTGTTGAAAAGGCAGCGGGAAAATAATTCTATCCGGCAAAGCCTTCGGCCAGATAACGTTCTGCGATGGCGGCATGCAGCGCCGCTCCTTTGGCCATGACGCTGTCGTCCAACACCATTCGGTTGGAGTGAAGCCCGCAACAGGACCGCCAGTCGTCGCCTTCATGGGACGCGCCCAAGAAGAACATAGCGCCGGGGACTTTTTCGAGGACATAGGCGAAGTCCTCGGCACCCATGATGGGTGTATCAAGCGTGATCCAGCTTTCCGCGCCGAACATATTTTCAACCACAGTTTTGCCGAATTGGACGGCGCGGTCGTCGCAGACGGTGACGGGGAAGCCCTGTTCAATATGTACTTCCGCGCTGCACCCATGCGCGGCAGCGATGCCTGGAGCGAGGCGGTGCAGTTCTTCGGCCACCCGCGCGCGCGACTGCTGCGACAATGTACGGATCGTGCCAAGCAAATGCGCTGTTTCGGGAATGATATTGTTCGTCGTACCCGCTGAGATTTTGGCGATGGTGATGACGGCGGGATTGAACACTGAAATCTTGCGCGTCACCATTGTCTGGATTGCCGAAACGATTTCGCAGGCAACGGGGATGGGGTCGATGGCATCATGCGGCATCGAAGCGTGGCCGCCCGCGCCCTTGACCGTGATGGTAAGCACGTCCGATGATGCCAGTAACGGCCCACTTCGGCCACTGAACACACCACGCGGCGAGTTGGGCATGATGTGCAAGGCAAATGCCGCGTCGGGCAGCGGATCAATCAAGCCGTCGTCAAGCATGAAGCGCGCGCCATGATGGCCTTCTTCGCCAGGTTGAAACATGAACTGGACGGTGCCTGCAAGTTGCTCGCGCTTGGCACATAGCATCTTGGCTGCACCCACCAGCATTGCGACATGGGTGTCATGCCCGCAGGCATGCATCGCGCCGTCGGTTTGCGAGCTATACTCAAGCCCCGTATCTTCATGCAGTGGCAATGCATCCATATCGCCGCGCAGCAACACTGTGCGGCCGTTGGCAGGGCCTTTAAGGGTCGCAATCAACCCCGTTGTAGATGGCCCTTCCCGAAACTCAAGCGGAAGGCCGGCAAGTGCAGCCTTAATCTTTGCAAGCGTCTTGGGGTTCTGCAGACCCAATTCGGGTTCTGCATGAATGGCCCGCCGCAGGTCGACAAGGTCGGGAAGAATGTGTTCGGCGTTATCACGCCAGTCAGTGCTGTTTAAGTCCATGACCTATCTAGCACCAGCCTGACGCGACGGACAACCTTCTTAATCTTCGAGACGTACCGTCACATATTGCGTGGCCGCGCCGCGCCGTTTTACGCCAAGCAAGATCGCCCCGCGACCTGCGGCCTGCGCATCCTTGACCGCAGTTGCGAGACCAGCGGCTGTGGTGACAGGTTTGTAATTGGCCGAGACGATTACATCGCCGCGACGCAAACCAACCTGCGCAGCTGTGCCTGCGCCGGGAACGTCGACAACGATGCCTTTGACATCAGCGGTCATCCCAAGTGCCCGTGCGATTTCCGCGTCGAGCGGAATGACGCTGAGGCCAAGCTTGTCACGGATGACCTTTGAATCGGGCGTATCGGTTTGTTTGTCGAAGTCCTTGTTTTCTTCCGGATTGAAGTTGCTTTGGGCGAGCTTTTCTTCCGGAGGACGTGCGCCGATAGTTGCAGTCAGCTTCAACGGCTTGCCTTCGCGCAAGATGTCGAGCGGAATTCGTGTACCAGGTTTAATGTTGGCTACGATGTAAGACAGGGTGGCTTCGGGGGTCACTTCGCGGCTGTCGACGCGCAAGACGATGTCGCCTTCCTTAAGACCAGCCTTATCAGCGCCCTCGCCAGCGACAACGCGCGCGACGAATTCACCGCGATTTTTTTCAAGGCCAAGCGCATCGGCAAGGTCTTCGCTCACAGGGGTGATGCTGATACCGAGATAGCCGCGTTCCGGACGAACGCCCTTTTTCAAAGACTCAATCACGGGAATGGCTTCATCAGCAGGAATAGCAAAGCCAACGCCGATATTGGCACCTACTGGCGAAATCAGGCGGTTGTTGATGCCGACAACTTCACCCTTCAGGTTAAACAAAGGTCCGCCGGAGTTACCCGGGTTAATCGCGGCGTCCGTTTGAATGAATCGGTCATACGCCCCACCAGCGCCGATGTTGCGTTGAAGCGCAGAAATAATCCCCGCAGTTACCGTATTGCCCAAACCAAGGGGGTTACCTATGGCTATGACCCAGTCACCAACCCGGCTTTTCTTGGAATCTGCCATTTTGACAAAGGGCAATCCAGTTGCGCGGATTTTCAGCAACGCAACATCCGAAGATGGGTCGCGGCCAACGATTTCGGCCTCATATTCTTTGCCATCGAACAAAGTGACCGTGACGCGGTCAACTGCGCCACCAGCTGGGCCGCCGACGATGACGTGGTTGTTGGTGACGATGTAACCATCGCTTGAAATCAGAAAGCCCGATCCGCCACTGGCCTGTTCTTGCGTCACTGGCCGACGTTCACCGGTCAGCGGGTTGAGGCTGGTGGCGACCTGCACCTTTTGACGCGTGGCGATGTTCACAACGGCTGGCTGCAACTGCGCGGCGAGGTCTGCGAAGGTTGCCGGTGCCCCGCCGGGTGCAAGATTGGCTTGTTCTGAAACGGCAAGGCCAGTCTGTGCGGTGACAGGGTTGTCATTGACCAGAGCGACTGTGCCGCCAGCCATCAGGAGCGCGGTGGTAACTGCATAAGCGTAACGCACGGTTATAATTCCCTTCGTCTATTCAATGGGCATTGGCCCGAAAATCAGCCTTTCGATGGCGTGGCAAAGCTTAACGCCAATTGAATGGATGTCTTAATGTCCACTAGCGTCCGTTGCGGAATTTCTCCAGATACGCGTTTTGCGGGGACAAGATGATATTGCTTGAACCTTCGCCATTTTGGAACGTCTGACGATAGCTCTGCATTGCGCGATAGAAATCATAGAATCCTGGGTCCTTGCCATAGCTTATCGCGTAGATGCGGGCGGCCTCTGACTCGGCGTCAGCGCGGATGATCTGCGCTTCCTTTTGGCCTTCGGCGTCGATGGCGATCGCTTCCTGATTTCGGGCGCTACGCATGCGGTTATAAGCCGACTGCAAAGTTGCTGCTGGCAAATCGGCACGCTTGATGCGGACATCAATAACCTCAGCGCCATATTTGCGAGCTTCGCGGTTCAACGCGGTCTGGATATTTTCCATCACTTCACCGCGTTCGGCGCTCAACAATGCGACAAAGGTGCGCTTGCCCAGTTCGTTGCGCAGCGATGATCCTAAAATCGTGCGCAACTGGTCCCGCAAACGATCTTCGGTACGAATTGTCCGATACATTTGCGCAGGCTTAGTAATACGAAAGCGCGCAAACGCATCTACCTGAAGTCTTAATTGGTCCGTAGACAGCACTTCTTGCTGCTCCATCTCAACGCTCAACACGCGCTTGTCGATGATCTGGATTTGTTCAACTAACGGGATGCGGAAGGTGAGCCCGGCGCGCGTTTCGCCAAATTGTTCACCCGTTTTGTATGGGTTTACGATCCGATCAACCTTACCATAGCTGCTGATGATGGCCTGCTGCGTTTCGGGCACTACATTAATGGACATGCTCATAAGGATGAGCGCGGCGATTACGGATAATGCGAGGTACATTGGGTTTCGCAGGAATGTGCTAATCATTGCTTGTTCCCTGTCACGACTACGGGCTCCGTTTTTTGAGCCGCCTTTTTCTGGAATTCTGGAAGTGGGAGATAAGTATTCACACCGCCGGTCTCTACGATCGTTTTGTCGACCTTGCCCAGCACCTGTTCCATGGTTTCATAATATAGACGGCGCTTAGTTACCTCAGGCGCCTGTTTATATTGCACATAGATTTTGTCGAACTCCGCAGTTTCACCCAGCGCAAGTTCCGTTACCCGGCTTGCATACGCGCGGGCATCGTTGAGATAACTTTCGCGGCGTTGCTGCGCAGCGTTCACTTCACGGAACGCGTCGGTTACTTCGGGTGGAGGATCCGACTGGCGTATGGAGATGCTCTGGATCAAAACGCCGGCCCTATATTCGTCGAGCACTTGCTGCATCCGGCGGCGCACTTCAAGCTCAATTGCACCCCGGCCGGGGCCGATAGCTTGAGTCAGGTCATAATTGGCCACCGCAGCGCGCATGGCGCTCTCCGCGACCTCTTTTACGGTGCCGTCGGGATTGTCGAGTTGGAACAGATACAGCGATGGATTTTTGATCGACCACCGCACATCATACGCCATATCGATGATACTCTGATCCTTCGATAGAACCAGATTTTCGCTGCTTGGCTTGGGCGACCCGATCGACGTCGTCTGGATCTGCTTTGTGTCGATCTTTGTGATGTTTTCGAACGGTGCGGGTAGGGTAAATTGGATGCCCGGTTGGACTGTGCGCGCATATTTGCCCAGTTGCATGACAACACCCTCTTGCTCCGGACCAATTCGGTGGATGCTTGTCCAGACCAGCCACAGCGCAAGAAAGGCGCCGATGATGAGGGGAAACCAGCTTTTGCCGTTGGGACGTTTGGGTAAGCCGCCAAATCCAGCGCCTTTTCCGCGCAACATTTCTTCGAGCGAAGGACCACGTCCGCGCGTGCGCGCGGCCGGGTCGGGTGTTGGATCCCATGGATTGACGGGATCTTGTTTTGATTCACCGCCGCGTCCGCTTGGATCGCTAGTCGTTCCATTATCCGTAGGATCTGATGAATCCCACGGTCCTTTGCCATTTGTTGCCAAAATTACCGTTCCCTGATCGTCAATTTTCTTGCTCATAAAATATATATGGGAATGGTTTTTCAGAAAAACAGTGTCAATCCCGCAATTCTGAATCTATTCGGCAAGTCATGACAGATTTCAACACTTTTTCTGATGCCATAATCGCCGCTGTAGGAAGTCGCGCAAGCGGCTTGAAGGTCGTTGATAACGCCGTTTCGGTCATGGTTGACGTATCGGGCCTAAACGAAGATCAACGCGTTGAAATAGAGGCCGATGTCCGGGCCGCCGCCGAGCATGCCGGCGCGCAATCCGTTCGCATCATGTTAACCGCTGAACGCTTCGTGCCGCGCCTTATCGCGGTAGCCAGCGGCAAGGGCGGCGTAGGCAAGTCAACACTGTCGACCAACCTTGCCATTGCCATGGCGCGCGCCGGTCGATCGGTTGGCTTGGTAGACGCAGATATCTATGGCCCGTCGCAGCCAAGGTTGATGGGCGTCGAGGGCGTTAAACCGGAGGCCGAAGGCAAGACCATGATACCTGTTATGGGTGCAGGTGGCGTGCCATTCCTATCGATGGGGCAATTGGTCAACCCAGGGCAGGCAATTGCGTGGCGCGGGCCGATGGCGGGCAATGCGCTATCGCAGCTAGTTGATGCCAAATGGGGAAATGTCCGCGATATTGTGGTTGATATGCCGCCGGGTACAGGCGACATTCAATTGTCGATGGTTCAAAAGCACAAACCGATAGGCGCAGTCATTATTTCAACGCCGCAGGACCTGGCGCTCATGGATGCCATGCGAGCCATCAGCTTTTTCGACACGGCTAAAGTGCCTATCATTGGCTTGGTCGAAAATATGGCGGGATATTTGTGCCCGCATTGTGGTGAAATGAGCGATCCGTTCGGCTCGGGCGGCGCGGAGGCGGCGGCGAAGGAATTGGGCATTCCCTTTTTGGGGCGGATACCGCTCGACATCAAAATCCGCATTGAAAGCGATGCCGGCACGCCGCCTGCTTTGGGTGATGGGCCCATCAGCGACGCCTATTCCGCGATCGCGCAGCGTGTCGCAACGTGGATTGATTCGCCGAAAGATACCGTTGCATGAATGAAGCGCCGGCGCCCAAAGGTGGTATCAGCCGCAGAAAGCTGATAGTTGGCGGGGGTGTGGGTGTTGGACTATTGGTGGCATGGGGACTTTGGCCTCGCCGTTATGCGCCAAATTTACACGCAGCAGATGGTGAGCATCTGTTCGGCCCGTGGCTTAAAATCGCAGAAGACGGCAAGGTTGTTGTCGCCATTCCGCAAAGCGAGTCCGGCCAAGGCGTGTATACGGCGCTGGCGCAAATTGTAGCAGGTGAATTGGGTGCCGATTGGCGTTCAGTTGCAGTGCAACCTGTTCCGCCAAGCCCGATTTTTGCCAATACTTTGCTAGCGCGCGAATGGTCGCCGGCATTCTTGCCCGAAAATGTCGGCGTCGATGGCGATAGCGGCATCCTTGCCAGCAGCATTAATGAATTGGCCCGCCGTGACATGTTTGTCGTAACCGGCGGATCGTCATCCATCCGGCAGTTCGAAATGCCATGCCGCGAAGCTGGCGCTGCTGCGCGGGCTTTATTGTGTCAGGCAGCCGCCGCGCGCTGGGATATTGCGTGGGAACAGTGCCGGACCGATCGGGGCTTTGTAATAGCGGGAAAGCGGCGTCTGTCCTTTGCCGAGTTGGTGGTTGCGGCATCGGCGCTTGACGTGCCGTCGCCGATCCCGCTGAACCCATCGGCACGCAACCATCTTTCCGGACGAGACGCGCCGCGCCTAGATTTGTCGGCTAAGGTTGATGGCAGTGCAAGTTTCGCAGGGGATATCCGCTTGCCAGACATGCTATTTGCTTCGGTACGGGCAGGGCCAGCGGGCGACACAAGCCTGATATCAGCGGATACGAAGGCTGGAATGAAGACACGCGGCGTGATTCAGGTCGTCAAAACCGACAATTGGGTCGCGGCGGTGGCAAGCAATTGGTGGGCGGCTAATCATACACTTGATACCATGAAGCCGGTGTTCAGAACGAAGGGCCGAATGGCGGACAGTGCGCAGATTGCGGAGTCCCTTTCCAACGCAATTTCCAAGGGGCCTGGCTTTCGCGCCGTTAAAACGGGCGACGTAGATGCGGCAATTGCGCCTGAAACCGCGCCGCGCATTTTCAAGGCAGACTACTCGGTTGGCGCAGCTGTTCACGCCCCTATTGAGACGCGGACGGCGACAGCAAATTTCCACGATGGGCGCTTGCAATTGTGGCTCGCGTCCCAGGCGCCGCAAGGGGCAAAGCGGGCAGCAGCAGATGCCATCGGCATAGATGTTGATGATGTCGTGCTATATCCGGTCATGGCTGGAGGCAGTTTCGATCGCAATTTCGACAATGTCGTCGCTGCGCAGGTTGCGGTTATTGCCAAAGAAGTCGGCCGACCCGTGCAATTAACGTGGTCTCGCACAGAAGATTTCATGCGCGATCATGTTCGCAGCCCAGCACTTGGCAGACTTTCAGCAGCCATGAACGCAGATGGCGCGATTACTGGCCTTGCAATAAGGGTGGCGGCGGCATCGACCATGCGTGAGCTTGCCAACCGGATCGATGGCCAAACACCGGATAAAGCTCGAAAGTCGGCATCGGGCGCATTTGATGTTATGGCGGTTGAAGGGGCGCAGGTCCCTTACGCCATCCCAAATATCGCCATTGATCATTTCCCTGTCGCAATGCCAATGTCGACGGGCCCATGGCGCGGTCTGGCAAACAGCTATAATTGCTTTTTCGTCGAAGGTTTTATCGATGAACTTGCACACAAAGCAGGCGTTGAGCCACTGTCATTCCGTATGCAGATGCTGGTTGGACAGACCCGTCTGGCGCGTTGCCTGACGGGTGTTGCAAAGATGGCTGGCTGGGATGGCGGCGGGTCGGGCAGCGGGCGTGGTATTGCATGCCACAGCATGCGCGGTAGCCATATTGCCATCATTGTGACCGCGCGCACTGGGGCGACCGGCGTGCGCGTTGAGCGCATTCATGCCATGGCCGATTGCGGCCGGTTAATTAACCCCGATCTGGCACGTCAGCAGATTGAAGGCGGCATCGTCTTTGGATTGGCGCAGGCATTGGGGGCGGTTACGGACTTTGAAAGTGGCATGCCAACGGCGCGCCGATTGCGCGACATTGATTTACCCAAATTGGTCGACGTACCAGACATCACGGTCGAATTTGTCCGCAACGACGCGGCGCCGGGCGGGGTGACTGAACTTGGTGTACCTGCCGTGGCCCCAGCCATTGCTAACGCCCTTTTTTCTGCATCCGGAATAAGGCTGCGCGAATTACCTCTATTGTCCAAAGGACTATGATGACCTTACCTATTGATCACCCACCCGTTGCGACGCCAAAGATTGGCGTTCTCCTTGTTAATTTAGGAACGCCGGACGCGCCGACAACGTCTGCTGTGAAGCGTTACCTAAAGCAGTTTCTATCTGACCGCCGCGTTGTCGAAATTCCTGCGCTTATCTGGCAACCGATCTTGCGTGGCATTATCTTGAACACGCGCCCGCAGAAATCTGCCGAAGCATATGCGAAGGTGTGGACGGATAAAGGATCGCCTCTTGCGTTTTTCACCGCTGGACAGGCCGAGGCACTTCAGGCGCGGATGGGCGACAGCGCCGACGTCCGTTATGCCATGCGTTATGGTAATCCGTCGGTTGCTGATCAGCTTGCGGCGATGAAGACGGCTGGGTGTAACCGCATATTGATTGCGCCCATGTATCCGCAATATTCGGGCGCGACGACTGGAACCGTATTGGATGAGGCTTATGCCGCCCTGACGGCGATGCGTTGGCACCCCGCCATACGCACGCTTCCGGCCTATCATGATGATGCAGGCTATATTGGCGCGCTCAAAACTTCGATTGAAGCATCATTGGCGGCACTTGATTTTGAACCCGAAGCCATTGTCATCAGTTTCCACGGGATGCCCGAACGGACATTGCAGCTGGGCGATCCTTATCACTGCCACTGCCAAAAAACGGCGCGTTTGTTGTCCGAGGCCATGGACCGCGATCTGGTGATCAGTTTTCAATCACGTTTTGGTCGGGCCAAATGGCTTGAGCCGGCGACTGACCATACGCTGATGCGCCTGGCACGCGAAGGGACCAAGAAAGTGGCCATTTTTGCACCTGGGTTTTCCGTGGACTGCCTTGAGACGCTCGAAGAGTTGGCCATGCAGGGACATGAGCAGTTCGAGGAAGCTGGCGGAACCCATTACGCCTATTTGCCGTGCCTAAACGCCAGCCCCGTGGGTATGGACATGGTCGAGACGATTGTACGCCGCGAACTCGGTGGCTGGATTTGACGCACCGGCCAGGCGGTTGGTAAATTGTCTGGGCTAACGTTCACGGCAACTTGCGCTTGCCCTTCGCCGCATTAATTATCGCAGCAGATGTTTGGTAAGGGAGCGTGTATGAAACGAGTTGCAGTGGTTACCGGGGGAACCAGAGGTATTGGAGAGGCGATTAGCCTCAAGCTGCAAGAAAAAGGCAGGTACGTCATCGCCAATTACGGTGGCAATGATGCCGCAGCAAAGGCGTTTTCGGAGCGTACAGGAATTGCGGTGCAAAAATGGGACGTGGGTGACCATAAAAGCTGCATTAATGCCTGTGCGGCGATTGAGGCCCAATTTGGCCAGATCGACATCATGGTGAATAACGCCGGTATCACGCGCGACGCCACTATGATGAAGATGACCTTTGAGCAATGGGACGAGGTTATCCGCGTTGACCTTACCGGCTGCTTCAACATGGCAAAGGCGGTGTTTGCTGGCATGCGCGAACGCAAATGGGGCCGCATCGTCAACATCGGCTCCGTAAACGGCCAAGGGGGCCAAATCGGCCAAGTGAACTATGCCGCCGCCAAATCCGGCATTCACGGGTTCACAAAATCACTTGCGGCAGAAGGCGCGCGTTACGGCGTAACCGCAAACGCCATCGCGCCAGGATATATTGGCACCGAAATGCTTTCGACGATCCCTGAAAATGTGATGGAAAAAATTATCGCGCAGATACCTGTTGGGCGTCTTGGGCAGCCCGAAGAAATTGCGCGCGGTGTAGAGTTTTTGACCAGTGACAATGCAGGGTTTATCACCGGTTCGACTTTGTCGATCAACGGTGGCCAGCACATGTATTGAGGGTTATTCGGTTTGAACGACATATACCACCCACCGGTCAAGCGCAGCATGACGGTTGCCGGGCATCAGACGTCAATTAGCCTTGAGCCATTATTCTGGAATAGGCTGCGCGCTGCGGCGGAAGCAGAGGGCTTGCCGGTAAACGCGGTTGTGGCCCAGATCGATGTTGCGCGTCTGGAATCAGAAACGCCATGTGGTCTGGCTAGTGCAATAAGATTGTGGCTTATGACGCGCACATAAAACCAACCCATGTGCCCTGTGATCCAGAACATGTGATGTGGAATTAAAGCCCTGCTTCTACAGCAATTCTGACGGCATCAGCGGCGTTTGAAGTCGCAAGCTTCTTAAACATGAGCATACGGTGCATCTGAACAGTTTTTTCACTTAGCGATAGACGATACGCAATTTGTTTCGTGCGGAATCCGCGGGCCATTTGCTGCAATATCTCGCGTTGACGTGGGGATAGGCGGTCCACAATTTGTGCAGCCTGTTGTTGCCGCACCAGGGCGATACTTTCTTCCTCGGGCAAAACTTCAATCTGCGAGCCTACGAAAAGCTGCAGATTGCCCAGATCGTCGAACAAGGGCGCGATCATCACAGCGTTGCGAAATGGTGACCCGTCTTTCCGATAGTTGATAAGCTCGGCCAAAGCAGGACGCTGCCCATATACGGCGGAACGCAGTTTTTCGGTCTGGCCATTTTCGGTGTCCGGCCCCCGCAAGAAACGGCAATTCCGACCAATCACTTCGGCCTCAGAATATCCGGTCAGTGTGCAAAACGCGGCGTTGACTGCGATGATCGGATTGTCGGATTTAGTCGGGTCGCTGACGACCGTTGCAATCGGACTAAACTTAATCGCATCCAAAACCGGATGTAGGTTGGTTGAAACGGGGGAGGGAGATGTGTCTGAATTCACTCGGCAGAGTATGCTGCAAAAATGTCCTTCTGGCAACCGTTGCTTCTTTACTAGGTCACAATGTAACCAAGTGTTTCATTCTGTGCCAACGCGTTCGATATCCGCGCCCACCAGCTGAAGCTTTTCTTCAAGCCGTTCGTAACCGCGATCGAGATGATAAAGGCGGCTGACATGGGTTTCGCCCTCTGCTACCAAGCCCGCAATGACTAGGCTCATCGACGCGCGAAGGTCGGTTGCCATTACTGGTGCGCCCGTGAGTTTCTTAACGCCATGGACGATAGCCGTGCGGCCCTTGGTTTCGATATGTGCGCCCATCCGGTTCAATTCGGGGACATGCATGTAGCGGTTTTCAAATATGGTCTCCGTCAGCACGCTGGCGCCGTCTGCCATGCAGAGCATCGCCATGAACTGCGCCTGCATATCGGTGGCAAAACCGGGATAGGGTGCAGTTGAAATCGTGAGCGGCTTCAATTTGCCGTCCGACTTCACGCGTATGCCAGTCCCTGTATCTTCCACGGTCACGCCGGCCTGACGCAAGGCATCAAGCGTCGCGTCCATCTCACTGGCCTTTGCACCAACGAGTTCAACATCTCCGCCGGTCATGGCAGCAGCACAGGCGTAGCTGCCTGCTTCGATCCGGTCGCTCATCACGCGGTAGGTCGCGCCATGCAAGCGGTCCTTACCCTGAATGATGAGATCGGATGTGCCGATGCCTTCAATCTGCGCACCCATGGCGACAAGCATATTGCATAGGTCCACAATTTCAGGCTCGCGCGCCGCATTGTGTAAAACGCATGTGCCCTTTGCAAGGCTCGCAGCCATCAACGCATTTTCGGTTGCGCCCACAGATACAACGGGGAAGGTATATGTACCGCCCGGAATACCCTTTTTCGCGATTGCTTTCACATAGCCTGCGGCTACTTCAATCTCGACGCCAAAGGCCTCTAGCGCCTTCAGGTGGAGGTCGATCGGGCGGTTGCCAATCGCGCATCCGCCGGGCAGCGAAACTGTCGCCTCACCCGCGCGCGCCAGCATTGGCCCAAGCACCAAGATTGATGCGCGCATTTTGCGGACGAGGTCATAAGGTGCGACGTTGCTGGTAATCCGCGTCGCTTCAAGGGTCATGACGCGGCCAAAATCTTCGGGGCGCGATCCTGCCACAGTGGTCGATATGCCGAACTGGTTCATCAGATGCTGGAAGCCGTCAATGTCGGCCAGACGCGGCAAATTGCGCAGCGTCAACGGTTCATCGGTCAGCAGCGCGCACGGGATCAGCGTCAATGCGCTGTTCTTTGCACCAGAAATAGGAATTTTGCCTTTAAGTGCGTTGCCGCCACGTACGATTATTTTGTCCATCGCAGAGTATTTAGCGGGAATTGGTTGCGGCGCAACTTAGGATTTGGTGAGCGCAGCCTCAACCTGCTCAAGCCGTTCCTTACCCCAGAACATCTCTTCGCCCACAAAGAAGGTCGGTACGCCAAATGCGCCGCGTTTTGCAGCAGCTTCGGTGTTCGCCATCAGCTCGGCTTTCACATCGGGATCATCGGCCAAAGCAAGCAACGCTGCACTGTTGAGGCCAGCGCTGTCGAGGACTTGGCGCACAATCTTTGCTTCGCCCATGTCCCTGCCGTCTTCCCACATCGCCGCCATGACCGTGTCGACATAAAGCGCAAAGCAGCCAAGCTGCTGGGCAGCAACTGCGCCGCGCATCAGATATAGCGAGTTTATCGGAAAACGCGGGTTCATCTTGAATGGCAAAGCATGCGCCTTCACGAAGCGGTCAAACTCAAGCATTTCGTAATTCCGCTTAGCCGGCGTTTCGGCATAACGCATCATGGGCGCTTGGTTGTTCGTCAGTTTGAACAGGCCACCCAGCAGAATGGGGACATACACAGGCTCCGCGCCGGTGCGCGCACAGATCTCGGGCAAGCTCTTGTGCGCGAGATAGCTATTCGGTCCGCCAAAATCGAAAAGAAACTCCAAATTTTTTGCCATCAGAAACTCTCCGACCAAGGACGCAAGTCTATCTCATGTGTCCAGGCGGTGCGGTGTTGTTTGTGTAAGGCGACATATTGCAGCGCGATGGCATCGGGCGACAATATACCGTCAGCGGCCTTCGCTGCTTCAAAATCAGGGTGGATGCCGCGGATGAACGCCGTATCGATTCCGCCGTCGATAATGACATGCGCGACATGTATATTCTGTGGCCCAAGTTCACGCGCCATCGACTGCGCTAGCATGCGCAATGCACCTTTCGCACCAGAAAAAGCTGAAAATCCTTTGCCGCCGCGAATGCTTGCAGTTGCGCCAGTAAAAATGATGGTGCCCGATTGCCGCTCGACCATCCGCCGTGCAGACTCACGCGCCATAAGGAAACCAGCGAACGCGGCCATCTCCCAAACTTTGCGGTACACTTGCGCGGTCATATCAAGCACCGAGAAATTGACGTTGGCGCCGATGTTAAAGACCGCGACTTCTATCGGCCCGACGTCGCGTTCAATCGCGTCGACCATCGCGACCACATCGTCTTCGATGCGAGCATCGGCAGGGTAAGCGTGCGCTTTGTAACCCTCATCGCGGATCGATTGAGCGAGAGCCTCAAGTTGATCGGCATTGCGCGCACGGCGGTTGACGCAAGCGACATAGCCTTCGCGCGCAAAGGCCTTAGCGATTGCGCCGCCTGTTGCGTCACCTGCGCCGACGATAAGGGCCGCCTTACTCAATCTTTTTCAAGTGTGCATTGCAGTGGGTGCTGGTTCTTCAGGGCAAAGTCCATCACCTGCGTTACCTTTGTTTCAGCCACTTCATAGGTAAAAATGCCGCAAACGCCGACGCCCTTTTGGTGTACATGGATCATAACCCGCGTGGCTTGATCAGTGTCCATCTGAAAAAACGCCTTGAGGACATGTACGACAAATTCCATCGGCGTGTAATCGTCGTTCAGCAGCAACACCTTATACAGGCTTGGCTTCTTTGTTTTCGGGCGCGTGCGCGTGGCAAGGCCAACGCCCGGTCTGCCATCATTTTTATCGTCATCATCTTGCGCCATATATATCTGCATAAGACTGAAATAGGATATGGGAGGGGGACTCTGCAAGCCCCGTTCACCATCAATTCGGTCGCACCAAAAAGAAACCGCCCTTTCCCCAAGGAAAAGGACGGCTTCTTCGTTGGATTGCACCGGTTTATTTCGACTGCCCACCACCAAAAGGAGGAGAGAGAGAAGGTGGCAGGCGCATAACCCACCGGCGCAATATCGTTCGAAAGCTTATGCAGCTTTCTTGAAAAGCTCAGTCGTTACCGCGATGCGGTTTGAGATTGGCTGGAACATTTCGCTCACCAGCTTAACCATTGCTTCTGTGTTCTTCGAGCCCTGAGCAACTGCGGTGTCGAAACCCTTGCGGGCCATCTCACCCTGCAGCTTGACGAAATCGGTTGGAGATTTCACGGCGGTCAGTTCCTTCACGGCAACCTGGACGTCTTCAAAGTTCTTCTTGGCGAATTCCATATTGGTCTTGCCCATTTCTTGAGCGCCCTTAGCAACGATCTTGCCGGCTTCAACGACGGCTTCAACATTTGCCTTGTTGAATTCGACGGCTTCAGTAGCAAACTTTTTACCCTTTTCAGCGACTTCGCTTGCCTTTACGCGGACGTCTGCGAAAAACTCAGTTGCTTTTTCTGTGGTGGCTTTAACAGTGTCAGTCATCTTAGATACTCCTTGAGCAATCAGTGTTGTTTCAACAGACACGGCCTTATGGGCCGGCGAAGCAGCAGGCGTTTCCACCTTGGTCTTCGCAACGGTGTTTGATGCAGCCTTCAAAGCCACGTCCTTCGTCGCCGCGACTTTAGCGGTTTTCGATGGAGTAAGGGTTTCTGCTTTGCGCGTCATAAGTGAGCACCATTCCTGTTGTGTTGCACTGCACAATAAATGCAGTGACAAACCGTGTCAACAAAAAATGTTGCAGTGCACAAAAATGACTTGGCGGCGCTTTAGTCCGCCAATGTTAGACGTTCAAAGCGTTCATAGTGATGATCAGCAGAACCGAACTGATTCTCGATCATTGTTGCCCGTTTGAAGAAATGGCCGATCGCCAATTCTTGGGTAATGCCAATACCGCCATGTGTTTGGATAGCGCTTTGGCCAACAAACTTTGCAGAGCGCGAAACCTTCGCCTTGCAAGCCGATACCGCCGCCATGCGTTCGGCAGCGGGCAGATCAAGCTTAAGCGTCGCCATTGTTGTCATGGATTTCGATTGCTCAACCTCCATGAACATGTCGACCATCCGATGCTGAAGCACTTGGAAGCGCGAAATTGGCTGACCGAATTGGTTACGCTGACGCGCATATTCCAGCGTGCCTTGATGCAGCTTAGCGGTCACGCCGCAGGATTCTGCGCAGACTGCTACGGTTGCTTCGTCGACGATGCGTTCGATTAGCGGCAGCCCCGCGCCTTCGTCGCCCAACAGGGCATCGCCCGGTATTGCGGCATTTTCAAAGTAAATTTCAGACGCCTGAAAACCATCTACCGTTGGGTAATCGCGGCGGACAATACCTTTTGCGCTCGCATCGATCAGGAACAGAGACACGCCGTTTACATCGGTGTTTGCGCCGCCGGTGCGTGCGGTGACGAGCAAATGCGTTGCCCATGGTGCAGCGTACACGACGCTTTTATGGCCGTTCAACACATAGCCCGCGCCGTCCTTTTTCGCGGTTGTGCGGATATTGGAGAGATTGTAGCGCCCTTGTGGCTCAGCATATGCAAAGCCAATTATGACATTTCCGCCGATGATTTCAGGGATAACCGAGTCAGCGACAGCGCCGCCAACAGCCTTCAAAGCACCGCCGCCCAGGACGACGGTCTGGAGATAAGGCTCAATCGCGATGACCTTGCCAAGCTCTTCCATGATCAACGCATTTTCGAGATATCCGCCACCAAGGCCACCATGTTCTTCGCTGAAGGACGCACCAAGCATGCCAAGATCCTGCGCGAGTGCCTTCCAAATGCCTGTGTCACGCCCGCTGCTGCTGGCGATCATCTTGCTGCGGCTGTCGAAATCGTAGGTGTCCGCCAAAAAGCGGCTCAATGTGTCGCGGATCATGTCCTGCGTTTCGGTGTAGCTGAAATCCATTATAGTTATCCCGTCCAGTAGCCCGTCATGCTGAACTCGTTTCACCTGCGGTGACTTCGTTCCAGCATCTTACTTTCGACGTTGCGAATTAAGACCCTGAAACGGAGTGACCATCGGTCAAACCAGTTCAGGGTGACGGTTAAATGTTATATTAAATACCCAGTACCATCTTGGCGATGATGTTGCGCTGGATCTCATTCGATCCACCGTAAATCGTCGTCTTGCGGGTGTTGAAATAGGTCGGCGCGGCGCGATGTGCGTAGTCCGGACCGATGGGGTGTTCGTTGTCACCTTCGCCAAAGCCACGGAAGTAAGGTGCGCCATAATGGCCGACGGCTTCCAGTGCGAGTTCGGTAATCCGCTGTTGAATTTCCGAACCTTTGATTTTCAGCAAGCTCGATTCAGGACCAGGGCCCTTGCCCGAGGCTTCGCCGGCAAGACTGCGCAATTCCGTGAATTCAAGCGCGGTAAGATCAATTTCAAGTTCCGAAATCTTACGCTTGAAAAATGGATTGGCGATCAACGGGCGGTCGCCGTCCTGTTCGGTGCGGGCAATCGCCTTGATCTTCTCTACGCCGCGCTTCGAACGGGCAACGGCAGCGATGCCGGTGCGCTCGTGCGCAAGCAGGAACTTGGCACAGGTCCAGCCCTTATTTTCTTCATAAACGCGGTTTGCGACCGGCACGCGTACATCTTCCAACCAAACTTCGTTGACTTCATGCTCGCCGCCCAAGGTAATGATTGGACGCACGGTGACGCCCGGCGTCTTCATATCGATTAACAGGAAGCTGATGCCTTCTTGCGCCTTGGCATCGGAATCGGTGCGCACGAGGAAGAAGCCCCAGTCGGCATGCTGCGCCATAGTTGTCCACGTTTTCTGGCCATTGACGACATAATCGTCGCCGTCGCGAACAGCCTTGGTACGCAAGGATGCAAGGTCGGAACCTGCGCCTGGTTCGGAATAACCCTGACACCACCAGTCGTCACCCGACAATATGCCGGGAAGGAACTTAGCCTTCTGCTCCGGTGTGCCGAAGGTGTAGATCACGGGACCAACCATCGACAGACCGAATGGCATCGTGCCAACGCAGTCAGCAGCAGCCAGTTCTTCCGACCAAATGAAACGCTCGGTCGCGGTCCAGCCTGTGCCGCCATATTCGACGGGCCAGGCAGGTGCGATCCAGCCTTTTTTAGCGAGAATACGATGCCATGACAGGAAATCTTCCTTCGAAAGATCATGGCCCTCGTCCTGAACAGAGCGGAGATTCTCGGGGTAATTTTCGGCGATGAATGTACGCACTTCCTTCTGGAAGGCGATTTCTGCGGGGCTGAATTCCAGTTGCATCACGATTCTCCTAAAAAAGTTGATACCGAATTAGTCGACGTTTACGTAAACGTCAACTGAATCTCACCGTGCTTTTACATAGCTTCCTGGGGCTGATTCTAGAGCCTTCAGAGTGCCTTGGCCAGGCTGACGTCCGCCAGTCGCCGGCACGCGCGTATTGCCCTTCTCTGTAAGCCAAGCGATCCAATCAGGCCACCAACTGCCTTTGGTCTCGGTGGCGCCTTCAATGAACGCATCAAGCGAAGGCGCAGCGGCGTTATTGGTCCAATATTGATATTTCATCTGCGCTGGGGGGTTCACCACGCCTGCTATATGCCCACTGCCGGCCAGCACAAATTTCATGGGGCCGGTGAAATGGTCCTGCAGCTTCCAAACGCTTTCGGCAGGTGCGATATGATCTTCGCGACCTGCCTGAATGTAAGTTGCCGTTTTTACGCGGCGCAGGTCAATCGGGGTGCCCAAAGCCGACAAATCGTTAGGCTTCACCAGCCGATTGTCGCGATAGAGGTCTATAACATAATTTCGATGCCATTTGGCGGGCAGGTTGGTGACATCGCCATTCCAGTGCAGCAGGTCAAATGCGGGATAATCCTCACCCAGCAAATAGTTTTTCACGACCGTCGACCAGATCAGGTCCTTGCCACGCAACATATTGAAGGTGAGCGCGAGGAACCGTCCGTCCATATAGCCTTGCGGCGCGCTTAGCGCTTCCATCATGGCAATCTGCTGGTCATCGATGAAATGCAGTAGTTCACCGCCAGTGCTAAAATCGACCTGTGCGGTAAAAAATGTCGCGCTGCGCACCTTATCCGCAGCGTCATTGGCCGCCAGAATGGAGAGGGTTGCCGCTAAGGTTGTTCCGGCAACGCAATAGCCAATCGCATGTACGTCTGGCACATCAAGACCGGAGCAGACGGTATCAATTGCGTCGATCTGCGCCGCGATATAATCATCCCAGACGATGTCTTTCATAGTGCTGTCGGCCGATTTCCACGACACAACAAACACTGTGATACCCTGGTCAACGCAATATTTGATGAAGCTTTTTTCTGCCGTCAGATCGAGAATATAAAAACGGTTAATCCACGGCGGAAAGATAATCAGCGGCGTCTCCAGCACATCTTCCGTCGTCGGATCATATTGAATAAGCTGGTACAGTGGGGTTTGGTGAACCACCTTGCCCTTTGTCGCCGCGATGTTTTCCCCAAGTTTGAATGCGGTGGGATCGGTATGCGTAATTTGTCCGCGTTGCATGTCTTGTATCAGGTTCTGCATGCCGGATATCAGACTTGCGCCGTTGGTTTCCATCGCTCGCTCAAGCGCCACTGGATTGGTAAAGGGCGAATTGGCCGGGCTCATCGCCTCGATTATACTGCGCAAGGCAAAGTCCATCTTGGCCTTGTCATGATCAGCCAAGCCAACCAACTGATCGGCGGCAGTTAACATATATTCAGACATGACCTGATAACTCTGCCGCACAAGGTCAAAAACCGGGTGTTCCCATTGCGTTGCGGTAAATCGGCGATCAGACGTATCGACCTTGTCACGCCCGGCCTTGGCAAGCGGCTCCAGCACAGCCCCCCACGCGTCCAACGCCGCGCGATAGGCCTTTAAGGGGTCAGTGGTTGCAACAGCTGACTGCCCAAACAGTTTCATAAACTGGTCCGCGTCCATAAACGGCGGGATATTGGGTGAGTCGGCCATGATTTAACGCATATCAAAGCTAACTGAATTGTCGAAGATTGTTTTGTTGTGCGGCGCAGCATGGACATTGGATAAAAAAGAGCGCAAAGGCGCCCCACAATGACATTTGAAAACATACCCCCGCTTCTTGACGAAGCGCTTACCGCCCGTGGATATACTGCGCTAACCCCCGTTCAAACCGCTGTTATCGCAGAAGAAGCCATAGGACGTGACTTGGTCGTCTCCGCGCAAACGGGCTCAGGCAAGACCGTAGCCTTCGGCCTCGCCATGGCACCCCAAATCCTTGATGGAGGCCTTGTAAGCCTTGCACGTGAGCCCGCTGCGCTGATCATCGCGCCGACTCGGGAACTTGCCTTGCAGGTGAGCCGCGAACTCATGTGGCTCTATGCCAAAGCTGGTGTGCGCATCGCGACCTGCGTCGGTGGTATGGATGCATCAAAGGAACGCCGCACCTTGAACCAAGGCGCGCAGATCGTTGTCGGCACACCCGGGCGCCTTCGCGATCACCTTGAGCGCGGCGCGCTGGACCTATCGGCGCTGAAAGTCGCGATCTTGGACGAAGCAGACGAAATGCTCGACATGGGCTTTCGCGAAGAACTCGAAGAAATATTGAATGCTACGCCAGAAGGTCGTCGGACATTGTTGTTCTCGGCTACTATGCCGAAACCGATTGTTTCGCTGGCAAAGCGTTACCAGCACGATGCATTACGCATTTCGACCGTAGGTGAAGACCGTGGCCATGGAGACATCAGCTATCAGGTTTGCACGGTAGCGCCGCCGGACATTGAAAACGCAGTGGTCAACCTTTTGCGTTTACATGAAGCTGAAACCGCTATTCTGTTCTGCGCGACACGTGAAAATGTTCGCCGTTTGCATGCCAGCCTGACCGAGCGCGGCTTCAACGTCGTTGCCTTGTCCGGCGAGCATTCGCAGTCCGAACGTAACCAAGCACTGCAAGCCCTACGCGACCAGCGGGCACGTGTCTGTGTCGCAACCGATGTTGCGGCACGCGGTATCGATTTGCCGAACCTGTCATTGGTTGTGCACGTTGAATTGCCACGCGATGCCGAAGGACTACAGCACAGATCCGGGCGTACCGGCCGTGCGGGTCGCAAGGGCACCGCCGTTCTTATTGTACCCTATCAGCGCCGCAAGCGGGTTGAATCCATGCTGCGCGGTGCAAAGATTGAGGCGGATTGGATCAAGGTCCCAACCGCTGCCGACATTCGCGCGAAAGATCATGATCGTCTGCTTGAGACACTACTGGCGCCTGTTGAGGTCGAAGACGAGGACCGTGCGTTGGGCGCAAAGCTGCTCGAGACGATGTCTCCAGAAGACATTGCTGCAGCACTTGTGCGTGTGCACCGTTCGAAGATGCCGCAGGCTGAGGACATGCTGGATGACGGAAGTCGCGAGCGTCCACGCGACGACCATCGTGCCGGATTCGATGATTCCGTTTGGTTCAAGCTGAATGTCGGCCGCCGTAACAATGCAGATCCCAAATGGATATTGCCATTGTTGTGCCGCCGTGGCGGCGTGACCAAGAATGATATTGGTGCCATTCGCATTGCTGCGAATGAAACCCATGTCGGGATTGCGGCTGCTGCAGTGGCTAAGTTCACCAAAGGCATCGCGCAAGCGGGGCACGAAGAAGACAATGACGTCGAAATCGTGCAGGCCAATGGCCCGCCACGTGAAGCGGCGCGTGAAAACAAGCGTATGGGTCGCGATGGCGACCGTCCGCAGCGTTCGCAACTTGGCGTCAATCCGCGCGGCGATGGACCACCACGGAGCGGTAACTTCCGCAGTGATGGACCACGTGGCGGTGGATCGAACCGTGATGGTGCACGTCCATTCCGTAAGGATGGCCCACCCCCGTCAAAGCATGGCGTCAAGCATAAGGCAAAGGGCAATCGTCCGCGTTAATTGATGCCAAACATAGTTTTTCTGGAAATGGGCGGAAACATCGCCCATGAAGGTGGCTCGTAAATCAACCAACCGGAAACGGGAGCCAATGTCCGAAGAATTCTACCGCATCAAGCGTCTGCCGCCTTATGTTATCGCTGAAGTCAACGCGATGCGTGCGGCGGCCCGCAGCGCGGGTGAGGACATTATTGACTTAGGCATGGGTAATCCAGATTTGCCTCCGCCAGCGCATGTCATAGAAAAACTCTGCGAAGTGGCGCAGAAGCCGGACTCTCATGGCTATTCAGCATCAAAGGGTATTCCCGGTCTGCGCAAGGCGCAGGCCAATTATTATGGTCGGCGTTTTGGGGTTGATATCGATCCTGAAAATGAAGTTGTCGTAACCATGGGTTCCAAAGAGGGCTTGGCGAGCCTTGCCACGGCCATCACCGCGCCGGGCGACGTTGTGCTTGCGCCAAACCCAAGTTACCCGATCCATACATTTGGGTTCATCATTGCAGGGGCGACCATCCGGTCCGTTCCGACCACGCCGGATGAAAATTACTTCCGTTCGCTTGAGCGCGCGATGGCCTTCACCGTCCCGCGTCCTTCGATATTAGTGGTAAATTACCCGTCGAATCCGACAGCAGAGACTGTTGATCTCGCTTTCTACGAACGCCTTGTCGCATGGGCAAAGGAAAATAAGGTCTGGATCTTGTCCGACCTAGCGTATTCGGAGTTGTATTTCGACGGCAACCCAACACCGTCAATTTTGCAGGTCAAGGGCGGAAAAGACGTCGCTGTGGAGTTTACTTCCTTGTCCAAAACCTATTCGATGGCGGGTTGGCGCGTCGGCTTTGCTGTTGGAAACCGCGAACTGATTGCGGCAATGACCAGAGTTAAAAGCTATCTCGATTATGGCGCATTCACACCAATTCAGGCCGCCGCCTGCGCCGCGCTGAATGGTCCGCAAGATATTGTTGAACAGAACCGTCAGCTTTACCACAAGCGCCGCGATATCCTTGTGGAGGCATTTGGACGGGCAGGCTGGGACATACCTCCGCCGCGTGCATCGATGTTTGCCTGGGCACCGCTGCCGCCTGCACTGGCGCATTTGGGTAGCCTTGAATTTTCCAAACAGTTGCTGACAGAGGCCAATGTCGCTGTCGCACCAGGTGTCGGATATGGTGAAGATGGTGAGGGCTATGTCCGCATTGCTATGGTCGAAAACGAGCATCGTCTGCGGCAGGCCGCACGCAACGTGAAACGCTATCTGCAATCCATGGGCGTCAACACGCCTAGCCAGTCGAACGCGATTTAACATGGCGCGCAGCGACTTTGCTTTTCACTATCGTTTCCGCGTGCGTTGGTCCGAAACCGATGCGCAAGGCGTCGTCTTTAACGCCCGCTATCTGGATTACGCCGACGTCGCGATTACCGAATATTGGCGTGCAGTAAAGTTTCGCGAATATGCGGACGGCGCACCGATGGAGTTCCATGTTAAAAAGGCCACAGTGACCTGGTTCGCCCCCATTAAACCGGATGAGTTGATTGAGGTCATGGCACGTACGATTGCTACCGGCCGGACAAGCATGAGCCAATTGGTTGAAATTCATGGTGTTACCGAAGATGGGTCGGACGATTTGCGTGCTACTGTTGATTTGGTCAGCGTACATGTGGACCTTGATGTTCACCGGCCTATCCCGTTGCCGGATTGGGTGAAGGACGTGTTCGCTTCATTCGACAGCCAAGCGGGTTCCGCACCGCTTGAGTTGATCGAAGGCTAAGTGCAACGCTACATGCGTAATTGCTTCGCGACTATTGGGCTCGCCGCACTTGCGCTGGGCAGTTTGGCCGTCGGCGCCTGTTCAGCCGACGGTTCGTCTGAAACCAAAAATGCCACGTCACAAGACTTCCCGCGTGCCGAACGCCGTGTATCTGCGGCTGGCGACACACAGTTTTCCACCGAAGCCGCACGTGACGAAGCCGGCGAGTCCGAATTCGTTATGGAATGGGCAGGTATTCAGCTTGGCACAACCGTGGCCGATATTGGTGCGGGCGAGGGATATTACACCATAAGGCTTGCCGAGCGGGTTGGCCCCAAGGGCCGCGTATTGGCGCAGGACATTAATCGCGGCGCGCTGGATCGTCTGGGGGAGCGCGTCACACGGGAGCAACTCGACAATGTTGCGATTAAGGAAGGTGCGGTAGATGATCCCCGCCTTCCAGAGAACAGCTTCGACCGGATTTTCATGGTCCATATGTATCATGAAATCGAAGAGCCATACGCGTTTCTGTGGCGTATGCGGCCTGCATTGGCAAAGGGCGGACAGGTGATCGTAGTCGATCGCGACCGCGCAACGGACCGCCATGGCATTCCGCCGAAGCTGTTGTTTTGTGAATTTGAAGCAGTCGGCTATCGCCTGACGGGATTTACTGAGCAATTGAAATTGGGCGGATATATCGCGCGGTTCGAGGTTCGCGGCCCGCGACCCGATCAATCATCGATCCAGACCTGCGCAAACCGCTACCCGCAATCTTAAGGGGTTTCAGTCGCCGTCAAAGCCGATGAGCGCATCAACGCGTATATTTTGCCTGCGCAATTTTTCTGCGCCGCCCAAGTCGGACAAATCGACGATAAACAAAGCCTGTTCGACCGTCCCTCCGCCTCGCCGGATGAGGTCGACGGCGGCCAATGCGGTGCCGCCAGTGGCGATCAGATCGTCGACAAGCAACACTTTCTGATCCGGCTTAACATGGCCGACATGCATTTCGATCCGGTCGGTGCCATATTCAAGCGTGTAATCGATGCCGATTTTCTCTCCCGGTAATTTGCCGGGTTTCCGGAGCATCAATTGCCCAAAGCCAAGCGCATAGGCGATGCCAGAAGCCACAATGAAGCCGCGCGCTTCAATACCGGCGACAAGCGCGGTATCGGGGTCAACCATGGCCGCCAGCCGGTCAATCGTGGTGCGATAGCCGCCTGCGTCGAGCAAAAGACTGGACACGTCGCGGAACATGATTCCCGGTTTTGGGTAATCCGGGATGTTGCGGATTAGCGCCGCGAGGTCTGCATTGTCACTCATATCGTATGACTGCCTGTTGCTGCGGATTAATTCAAGGAAATCTGGCGAAGCCATCGCGTGCGTTTTTAGCACAAAAAAAGGGCGGAGCCAAAGGCGCCGCCCTTTTTAAAATCATATTTGGAGACAAGCCCCAAAGCAAGATTACTTCAGTTCGACGGTTCCGCCGGCTGCAAGGATCTTCGCCTTGATGTCTTCGGCTTCTGCCTTGTTCACGCCTTCCTTGATCGCCTTTGGCGCGGACTCAACAAGAGCCTTCGCTTCGGTCAGACCCAGATTGGTGATCGCACGGACTTCCTTGATGACTGCAATCTTGTTTCCGCCGTCGCCGGTCAGGATAACGTCGAATTCAGTCTGCTCTTCAGCAGCAGGTGCAGCAGCAGCGGCAGGGCCAGCAACAGCAACAGCAGCAGCGGCGCTAACGCCCCATTTTTCTTCCAAAGCCTTTGCAAGGTCAGCCGCTTCAAGAACGGTCAAAGCCGAAAGTTGGTCTACAAGCTTTTCAATATCAGCCATTTAAATAACACTCCGATTTTCTGTCATATCTGTAGGGCTTGCCCAGCCGGTTAAAAACCATGGGACGCAGCCGGTTTCATTTAAAAAGTTACGCTGCCTTTTGGTCAGCATAGGCACCAAAAACGCGTGCCAATTTCGCAGCTGGTGCTGTCGACAGCTGAGCGATCTTCGTTGCCGGTGCTTGTACAAGCCCGATAATCGTCGCGCGCAGTTGATCGAGCGATGGCAATGAAGCCAGCGCCTTAACACCATTTACATCGAGGAATGTGTCACCCATCGCACCGCCGACAATTTCAAGTTTGTCATTGGTTTTTGCGAACTCGACCGCAATCTTTGCAGCGGCGACCGGGTCCGACGATGTGGCTAGCGCCGTAGGTCCGGTTAGCAATTCAGCTAACGCACCATAAGACGTTCCCTCAAGGGCGATTTTGGCAAGACGGTTCTTGGCGACCTTATAAGATGCACCCGCATCGCGCATCTTCAAACGAAGGTCAGTCGATTGTGCAACCGTCAGCCCGAGATTCCGGGTGACGACGACAACCGCCGCTTCATTAAAAGTGGCGTTCAGCGATGCAACTGTTTCGGTCTTTTCAGAACGGTTCATGCATTACTCCTTATTCGGGCCCTCCCGGCGAACCGGTCAAGCCCAACACGAAAAGCGAAGCACCCGGTTGGGCACTAACGCTGACTTAGTCCGTGGGGAAGTTTCATGCCGAACGCACACGACATTATGTCGGAGCAATGGCGAAGGATGGCCAAAGCCAATCCTGAAATCTCTATCCCCGTCTAGGCTGGACATTAAGATGGGCACATTCCCATCACCAACTGTCTCGGACGGTTGCCGGTGAAGCCGTCGCTCCACCGAACAGTGGTGCAACTAGCAGGGTTGGAGGCAGAGTCAAGCACGGCTACCCCATTGGCCTTTGTCGGTAGAGGCGGAATTTCAAAATCCTATGAAAGTCTGGACAATTTATCTTACTGGACAAGCGTTGCTGCGCTGACTTAATCGTTTTTGAATTCTTAAAGCTAAAGGAAAAAATGGCTCATGCCGGACACTCGTGAACAAACGGCCGCTTTGATTGGCGCATATTATGCCGCTTTCAACGCCATGGATGTTGAAGCTATTTTGGCCTGTCTTGATGACGACGTGGCGCATGATATCAATCAAGGGAGCCGTGAAACCGGCAAGGCGGCTTTTCGCGCCTTTCTCGGCCGGATGGATCATGCCTATAGCGAACAGCTGCGTGACATCGCCATCATGACAAGCCCGGATGGCAAGCGCGCGGCGGCGGAATTTATCGTGGATGGCATTTACAAGGTTGCAGATGAAGGCTTTCCTGCAGCGCATGGGCAGAGCTACAACTTGCCCGCCGGCGGTTTCTTTGAAATCGCAAACGGGAAAATCACCCGCGTGTCGGTTTACTATAATCTCACCGAATGGATTGCCCAAGTTTCATGACTATCGACGTCCGTTCCTTGATTGATCCCGAGGAGCGCCGCGCTGCCATTCCGGCGCTGTACGATCTGCGTATCCGTATCTTTCGGGGCTGGCCCTATCTCTATGAAGGGACAGCGGACTATGAGTCGGACTATCTCGCCGAATTTTTCCGGGAACCCGGCGCGGTGCTTGTCGTGGCAAAGGATGGTGACGCGATTGTCGGTGCGGCGACGGCATCGCCCATGGCGGCGCAAAAGCCGGAGTTTCAGGAACCGTTGCGGCGACACGGACTGGATGTCGCGCGTATCTTCTATTTCGGGGAGTCGGTCTTGCTGCCCGCCTTTCAGGGGCAGGGCATCGGCCATCGCTTTTTCGACGCCCGCGAAGCTGCTGCCCGCGCGGCAGGGGCGGTCCAGACGTCCTTTTGTGCGGTGATCCGTCCCGAAGATCACCCGATGCGGCCCGAAGCACCACGCGATTTGCACCCTTTCTGGCGCGCCCGCGGGTACACGCCGGTCGATGGTTTGACCGGAACGCTTGCATGGCAGGATCTGGGGGACGATTTTGAAAGCGCGCATCTTATGCAATTCTGGATGCGGGACCTATGACCGCGCCCGTTCGCATTGCTGCCGCCCAATATCCCATTGGGCAACCGACCAGCTTTGCCGGCTGGCAAGGCAAAGTCGCGATATGGGCGGCCGATGCGTTATCGCAGCGCGCGCAGCTTTTGGTATATCCCGAATATGCGGCGATGGAACTGGCGGCGATCGACAAACCAACTGCCAGCGACCTGCACGCGTCCTTGCGTGCGGTGGTGGCGCTGGGGCCGCAGATTGATGCCCATTATACCGATCTGGCGCAGAAGTTTGGGGTCACAGTGCTCGGCGGAACACGCCCGCATGCTTTGGATGACGGACGGGTCGTCAACCGGGCAAGCTTATATCTACCCGATGGGCAAAGCGGACATCAGGACAAAATCATGATGACCCGGTTCGAACGCGAATCCTGGGACATTAAGGGCGGAACAGAATTGCGTGTTTTCCGCACGCCTTTGGGCATGCTGGGCATCTCTACCTGCTATGATATCGAATTCCCGATGATCGCACGGGCGCAGGCCGCCGCAGGCGCGCAGGTCATTCTGTGTCCCTCTTGCACAGACAGCCTGCAGGGCTATCACCGCGTTCGGATTGGGGCACAGGCGCGGGCGCTGGAAAACCAAATTTTTGTGGTGCAGGCGCCAACCGTTGGCATGGCCCCTTGGTCGCCAGCACTCGACGAAAATTATGGCGCGGCGGGGGTTTTCGTTCCGCCCGATGGTGATAGTCCGGACGACGGGATAGTGGCAATCGGAACCGAGGGGCAGGGGGCGTGGGTGATTGCCGACGTTGATCTTTCGCGGGTGCACCGCTGGCGCAGCGCAGGGGCGGTGCGTCCCTTTGCGCATTGGCCCGAACAATATTGCGGTGAAAAGTCCAGCGACCTGCCCGTAGAAATTGTACCACTGGATTAAACAGTTCGCAAAAATGGACGAAGCCGTTAGGGCGCGTCTATGCCGCAAAACACCGCCTTACCCCGCCTGCATTTTCTGCTTGCGATTGCGGTCATGGCCGTGTGGGGAACGAATTTCGTTGTCATCAAACTGGCGCTGACCCACTTGCCGCCTTTGTGGCTCGCGACGTTACGCTTTGCCTGCGCTTTTCTGCCAGCTGCATTTTTCCTCAAACGGCCTGCGGTGCCTGTATCCAATCTGGCCGCGTACGGGATATTGATCGGGGCGGGGCAATTTGGCCTGCTGTTTCTGGCGATGAAAAGCTATATTACGCCGGGTCTTGCCTCACTGGTTGTCCAGATCCAGGTCTTCTTTACCATTGCCCTATCGATGCGGTTGACGGGCGAGCGGGTGCGCGGATTCCAATGGGCTGCGCTCGGCTTGGCGACAAGTGGGCTTGCGGTCATTCTAACCCATTCGGACGGCAGCGCGACGCCATTGGGATTGATACTTGTCGTCATGGCGGCTTTTTGTTGGTCGAGCGGGAATATGGTTTCGCGTGCCGCAGGTAAGGTCGACATGCTCGCTTATGTGGTCTGGGCCAGCATCTTTGCCGTGCCGCCATTGCTCATCCTCGCCTTGCTCTTTGAAGGTGCACCAGCGTTTATGGCGGGTGTGCACGCGGCAACAGCGACAACGTGGGCGGCGGTTGTCTGGCAAGCGGTTGGTAATACGATGTTCGGCTATGGCATTTGGGGATGGCTTTTGGCGCGGCATCCGGCGGCAACCGTTGCACCGATGGCGTTGCTCGTACCGATATTCGGCATGGGGGCGTCCGCCCTGTTCTTAGGCGAGCCGCTGCAGAGCTGGAAATTGCTTGCCGCTGCGTTGGTCATGGGCGGATTGGCGTTAAGCCTTTTATGGCCGCGATTTGTTCAACCTATTTCGAAAATAGAATAGACCGGACCCGCAGCGGTTTGTTCGCCGGTGCCGACGGCGATGACATTGGCGCGCTATCAGGAAAGCCGCATACGCCATTACCACGAAACGCTGGATGCATATATGGCGCGGTAGCGCATTTGAATACACAGGCATGTTCCGCTAGTGGCTGCACCTTGGGGGAGCATTCATGCCATTAGCATTCACCATTTACGACTGGGGCATATTGTTGGCCTATGTCGCATTGCTGGCTTTTGCCGGCTATCAAGCGACACGGCGGACCAAAACAGCGGATGACTATTTTCTCGCCGGCCATCATGCGCCGGTCTGGCTGGTGGCGGTGTCCGTCCTGTCGACGATGCAGTCAGCGGCAACATTTCTCGGCGCCCCCGATAACAGCTATCGCGGCGATTACAGCTATCTCACAAGCAACTTCGCCGCGATCATCGCTGCCTTTATCGTCGCACGTTTCCTGATCCCGCGATTCTACGCAATCGGTGCAACCACGGTATATGAATTGTTGGAAACACGTTTCGACGCGACTGCAAGACGCGCAGCGGCGGGGATGTATCTCGTCGGTCGAATCTTGGCGAGCGGTGCGCGGCTGTATCTTGCCGCTATTGCGGTTTCGATGATCATCTTCTTGGATGTCGAGCCCCAGCATATCATTATCGCGTCGGCGGTGCTCGTCGTTTTCGGGGTTGCCTTCACACTGTTCGGCGGGCTGAATGCCGTTATCTGGAGCGACCTTGTGCAGGTCGTGCTCTATCTCGGCGGGGCGGTGCTGGTTCTCATCTTTTTGCTGGTGAAAATTCCTGCACCCGCTCCGGAAATCTGGGAAGCGCTTCAATATGGACCGGGTGGAATGGACAAACTCCGTTTGTTTGACTGGTCGTTCGACTTTACCAAGCCGTTTACCGTTTGGGCGATCCTGACCGGTTTGGTGTTGCTCAATATCGGCAATGCTGGGCTCGATCAGGACACGACGCAGCGCTTCCTTGCATGCGAAAACGCACAATCAGGCAAACGCGCGCTTTATGCGAGCATGTGGGCGGCAATCCCTGTGGTGGCTTTATTCATGGCGATAGGATCGCTGCTCCACATCTTCTACAACCGCCCCGACCTGATGGGCGTTAGCGTCGGCGCAACCAACGCGTTCGCAGGAGAAAAAATCACGGTCTTCATGTCTTTCATCCTGTCCGAAATCCCGCCCGGCTTGCGCGGGCTGGTAACCGTAGGCGTCATCGCAGCGGCGGCCATCAATTCCGGACTCATCTCGATGTCGGCGGTGGTCGTGAATGATTTTTACCGGCCTTGGCTGGAACGGCGTGGCGCAGCGTCAAGCGAGCAGCATTATATCAACGCTGGACGTATAGCGATGCTATTGCTCGCGTTTGCGCTGTTCGCGATGTCGATACTGTGCTTCTACTGGCAGCATTACAGCGACACGCCATTGCTCGAATTTGTGCTCGGCGTCATGGTCTTTGCATATTCGGGCTTGCTGGGAGTCTATGGCACTGTGGTGTTTACCAAGCGCGGGGCGACATGGTCGGTGATTGCCGCTCTGCTGGCTGGCTTTGTCACAATCCTAGTGCAGCAGCATTATGTCGTGGATAGTCTTGGTCTGCCAACGGCGTGGAAGGCTTTGGCCTTCCCATGGCAATTATGCATCGGAACGGCGGTCGCCTTTGGTGTGTGCTGCGCAGGTCGCAGTATCAATGATACATCAGATACCGCGCCCGTACCTGCATAAAAGCGTTAAGTCCGTCTTGCCATTGACGTTCGATATCGCTGACTGATTTTCCGTCCAAAATGCCTTTACGGACACTGTCGGTTCCTGCCAGCTGGTCGAAAAAGCTCGGAGCGCCGGGGCGGAATTCAAACTTGTCTGGGTACATGTCGTGGACAGTCTTCACCAAAGCGATGCCGGTGCGAAATGGCTGGAATGTCTTACTGTTGGTGGGGATGACCCATACGCCATGACAGTGCTGTCCGGCATATTTGGAAAAATCCGGTGTAAAGGAAACCGGCTTGAAATCGACACCGGGCAACCCCATCGCATTCAATCGTTCCGCCAGTGCTGCGCCATCGATGAAAGGCCCGCCGATATATTCGAAAGGTTTTTCACTGCCCCGTCCTTCGGAGATGTTGGTGCCCTCGAACAACGCCGTGCCGGGATATACTGCTGCTGTTCGGGGTGACAGCATATTGGGCGAGGGCGGCACCCAAGGCAAATCCCAAGCTAGATATGGCGTTAAGTCGCGTGACCAGCCGCGCATGGCAATAACGCGCAGGCGCGTGCGCAGTCTATCCTCGCCGACGAACATCTGGGCTAGCTCGCCGAATGTCATGCCGTGACGTACCGGCACGGCATAGCTTCCGACGAAAGAGGCAAAGGCAGGTTCGAGCACCGGCCCCTCTATCATCATACCGCCTTGCGGATTGGGACGATCCAGCACGATCACCTCGGACCCCGATGTCTCTGCGGCGCGCAGCATGTATAGCAGCGTGGAGGCATATGTATAAAAACGGGTACCGACGTCCTGTAGATCGACCAGCACGATATCAATGCCTTGCATCATCTTGGCGGTTGGCATTTTGGTTTCACCGTAGAGACTGTGGACGGGCAAGCCGGATTTGGGATCGATGCCCGAAGCCACTTTCTCACCCGCCTGCGCCGCGCCGCTCACACCATGTTCGGGGCTAAAAAGCGCGACAAGGTTGATGGCGGGATGCGCGCGCAGCAGATCGACGTTGCTAACGCCTTTGCGGTCAACGCCGGTCTGGTTGGTCAACAGTGCGACTCGTTTTCCCTTGAGCGACTCCAGTCGGTCGGAGAGCAAAACTTCGACC
>Ga0315899_10000133_pt1 | contig 90001 bp, 99 predicted proteins | sample LakEriMetagenome_2_FD_203518 | JGI IMG/M metagenome (GOLD analysis project Ga0315899, IMG submission 203518) | Freshwater fungal communities from buoy surface, Lake Erie, Ohio, United States - Buoy 4 MA112 | ecosystem: Environmental > Aquatic > Freshwater > Lake | place: USA: Lake Erie, Ohio... | reverse complement strand
GATGGTGGTGGTCATGAGTACGGGAAAGAAATGCCGCGTGCCCGAAGGCCCTTGGCGGGAAGTAGGGCCACGGCCGAAGCCGCTGCCTGCCACAACGTAACGGAACATTGCGTGATCTGTAAAGACGCGCGAAGCAAGTCCGCCCCGAACCGCCCCGCGGTCGCATCCGTCCCGTTCGCGTCTTAAGATTGGCTTCAGATTCCCCCGTGGAGCTTGGGCGTGGTTCTGATCTGTTGGGACATGGACGGAGAGCGCGGCGAGATCACCGTGCCCGTCCATGAGGCCCGCACCCAGCGCCAGCAACTCGAAGAGCGAGGCGCTGTTGTGTATTGGAGCGAGCGGCTGGCCAATCCCGGTGCCTACTGCTAGGAGTTCAGCTCCCAACGCCGCCGCCAAGCCCATGCGCTTGCGCCCCCTCTGCCTCGCGTCCGCCCTGGCCTGGGGCCTTGTTCTGGCGGGCTGCCAGCAGGGGCCCTCGGCGGAGAGCCAGCGCCTGGATCGCATCGAACTGCGTCTGCAGCAGCTGGAACAGCGGCAGGCCAATCCCCAGCCGCCCAGCACGGCCGACAAGAGCGGCAAAGCCCCTGCCGGCGTGGTGAAGTCGCTCACCTTCCGCAGTGGAACCGACGACGATCGGCTGCGCATCTACTGGGCCGATGGCTCCCAGAGTGACCTGGAATGCACCAAGGAGCAGAGCACCTGGGCCTGCGGCTGATCTCTACTTCTCGCCAGCGATGTTCAAACCATTCACGGCAGCGGGCCCTGGCCTCTCCGGCCTTGGCCTCCCCAACCGTTCCCTCTCCGCTCTCGGCATCTCCGCTCTGAGCCTGGTGAGCCTTGGCTTCGCCGCTCCCCTGGCGGGTTCGGCCCAGGTGGGTCCTGGCACCTTCTCCGGCGTACGCGCCATCAACCTGGCCCGCAACACCGCCATCAAGCTCAATGGTGGCCTCTCGGTGTATCAGCCGGCGGCCTGCATGTTCAACAACGGCACTGATGGGGGCAGCTGCCTGGTGGCGCTCAATGAACGCGGCTATCTGTACCGCTTCCAGGGCGGCACTCCCGGCTGGCAGCAGCTGGGCCTGGCCCCGAGCACCGAAACCGAGCTGCTGGTGAGCCCCGATGGCCGCAGCGTGCGTGAGCTGATCTACAACGGTGTTCCCCGCTGAAGCAGGGCCGTGAGGGCCTCGCCCCAGGTGGGCTCGCAGTCCAGCCGCTCGCGACGGGTGAGGCTCAGGGCGATGCCCTTTTCGCCGTAGGCGGCCTCATTGATGAACACCGGCCAGAGGGCCTGGGGGTCGGCCAGTTCGGCGGGGTCGAAGCCCTGGCTGGCGCCATCCGCCCTCCAGAACAGCGGATCCGCCGCGGCCAGCGGAGCCCAGTCGCGGTGCTGGCGGAGCGGGTGCAGGGCGGCGGCGGGGCTGCCATCAGCCCGGCGGGGCAGATCGAGGCTGCCGCGATGCACGTGCACCGTGAGTCGCCGGGGCAGCCGCAGGCGGCCAGCGGACGCCGCGGCCAGGGTGTCCAGGGCAGCTTCCAGCGCCAGCTGGGTCTGGCGGCAGATCGGGGCGCTCACCAGACCCTGGGGCACCGGCCCCACCTCGATCACCAGGCCGCAGGGCCAACGCTCCACCAGAAACCCGGTCTGGGCGGGATCGGCCTCGTGCAGATACACCGGTAGCCCCAGCCGCGCCTGGATGCCGGCCGCCAGGGCCAGATCCGCTGGCCGGCGGCCATACACCACCAGGGAATTACCCATGGCGCTGGTGGTGCTGTGCAGATCGAGGGCCACGCTGCAGGGGGTGGCCCCGGCGGGGCCGTGGGCCGCCAACAGCGCGCGCGCCCGCTGAATCTCCCGCTCCTGGCGGCTTGCATCGGCGAGCAGCTCCGGAGCGAAGCTGCGGTTGAGGTCACGGTCGAGGTAGCGGCGGTTGCATGCCAGGGCCTCGGGATTGCCAACCTCCAGCTGCAGCTCCAGGCCATGGCTGCGCAGGAGCTCCGGATGCTGCCGCCACTGCTCCAGCAACCAGGGGGCATTGCGCTCGTTGCCATGGGTGGCGGCCACCACCAGCACCCGCCCCTGCACCATCACCGCCCTGCTCCCTGCCGCCAACTGCGCCAGCCTGGCAGGAGTTGCGCCGGCGCGCCGATGTCTGTTCCTCCAGCCGTGGTGGCCACGGCCCGCTGGCTGTGGCACTGGCAGTGGCAGCAACTGATGGGGGGCCTGGGCCCTGCCGATGCGGAGGGCAACTACCGCCGCCCGGCGGGCGCGTTCACGGCCAAGCCGCCCCTGCCGGCCAACGCGGGGGAGCCCAACGGGCACCTGCTGGTGGTGGGACGCAGCTGTCCCTGGGCCCACCGGGCCTGGCTCACCTGGAGCCTGCGCCAGCTCCAGGGCAGCATCGCCCTGGTGGTGGCCGAGCCCGACCCCGCCGCCGGCCGCTGGCGCTTCAACCAACCCGTGCAGGGCTGCGGCACCCTGCAGGAGCTGTACCGGCGCAGCGGCGCCGACCGCAGCCAGAGGGCCACGGTGCCCGTGCTGCTGGAGCGCCGGGGGGGCCGGATCGTGCTGGGGGAGAGTGCCCGGCTGATGGAACTGCTGAACGACTGGCCCGCTCCCGATGGCGCGCCGGATCTGGAGCCGCAGGCCCTCAGGCCGGCCATCGCCCGCTGGCGCGACCGCCTGCAGGGCGCCGTCAACGACGGGGTGTACCGCTGCGGTTTCGCCCGCACCCAGGCCGCCTACAACTCGGCCGAGGCGGAGCTGTTTGCCGCCTTGGAGGAGGCGGAGGCGGCCCTTTCGGCCCCGGGGGCCGGACCCTGGCTCTGCGGCGCGGAGCTCAGCCTGGCCGATGTGCAGCTGTTCCCCACCCTGATCCGGCTGGAGCTGGTGTACGCGCCCCTGTTCGGCGTCAGCCGCCGGCCCCTCTGGCAGTTCCCGGCCCTGTGGGCCTGGCGCCAGCGCTTCCACGCCCTGCCGGGAGTGGCGGCCTGCTGCTTCCCGCAGGCCTGGCGCGCCGACTATTTCGGTGCCCTGTTCCCGCTGCACCCCTCCGGAATCGTTCCCGCGGGCCCGGATCTGGCCACACTGGTGGGAGCCGCACCACCACCCTGAGCGATCCCGTGCTGGAGGGGGTCTACGGGCCCTTCACGATCACCGCCGTCGACCGCCGCGAGGTGCTGGGCTATCGCCTGGCCCTGCTCACGGCGGCCATCGCCCAGGCGGCCCTGCTGGCCCAGTGGCACTGGCTGGGCTCGGCCTGGCTGTGGCCCTGGCTGCCGCCGATGGCGGCGGGCCTGGGGCTAGCCCTGCGCTGGATTCACATCTATCTTCGGCCGCTGCACCGGGCCCTGCTGCTGTTCTGGCTGCTGGGCTGCCTGGGCTTTGCGGCCCTGGCGGTGAAGGCCGGCCCCGGCGCCATGGCCGCCACCCTCGCCGCCGATGGGCGCTGGATCTGGGCGGTGGGCCCCTTCTTCGCCGCCCTGGCGGGCATTGGCTTCAAGGAGTTCTTCTGCTTCCGCCGGCCGGAGGCGATTGGCGTCACGCTGCTGCTGCCGCTGGCCCTGCTGGGCCACCTCAGCGGCCTGCTCGCCGCCAGCGCCACCGGCACCTTGCTGGCGATCGAGGCGGCCCTGCTGTTGGTGCTCAGCCTGCGCAAGTTCCCGATGCCGGCCGCGGCCGATGTGGGGGACAAGAGCGTGTTTGCTTATCTGGAGGCGCAACGGCACGCGGCCTCGGGAGCCTGATTTGAGCCTGATCAGCCTGGTGGGGGTCCGCAAGGACTTCGGCATCCGCACCCTGTTCGAGAACCTCACCCTGCACGTGGGGGAAAAGGAGCGGCTGGGGCTGATCGGTCCCAACGGGGCCGGCAAATCCACGCTGCTGCGGGTGCTGGCGGGGCTGGAGCCTCCGGGGGCCGGCGAGCGACGGGTGCTGCCCCAGGCCCGGATCGTGCTGGTGAGCCAGGAGCCGGAGCTGGACCCCGAGCGCACAGTGCTGGAGCAGGTGTTCGCCGAAAGCGGCGAGAAGATGGAGCTGCTGCGCCGCTACACCGCGGTGAGCGACGCCCTGGCCCACGCCCATGCCGAGGGCGGCGACGACACCGCCCTGCTGGCGGAACTGGGCAGCCTCAATGCCCGCATGGACCAGAGCCAGGCCTGGGGCCTGGAGCAGCAGATCCGCGAGGTGCTGGATCGGCTCGGCATCGCCGACACCCAGCGCAGGGTGGGGGAGCTCTCCGGCGGCTACCGCAAGCGGCTGGCCCTGGCGGCGGCCCTGGTGGCCGAGCCGGATGTGCTACTGCTGGATGAGCCCACCAACCATCTCGATGCCGACTGCATCCAGTGGCTGCAGGGCTATCTGGAGCGCTTCGCCGGGGCGTTGGTGCTGATCACCCACGACCGCTACGTGCTCGACCAGGTGACCCGCCGCATCGTGGAGGTGGATCGGGGCGAGGCCCGCAGCTACAGCGGCAACTACGCCACCTACCTGGCCCGCAAGGCTGAGGAGGAGGCCTCCGCCGCCGCCAGCGAGGCCAAGTTCAAGGGGGCCCTGCGGCGGGAACTGGAATGGCTCAAGCGCGGCCCCAAGGCGCGCAGCACCAAGCAGAAGGCCCGCATCCAGCGGATCGAAGCCATGCAGGAAGCCCCCCGGCGCCAGGCCAAGGGCCAGATCAGCCTGGCCAGCAACCAGCGCCGCCTCGGCAAGCGGGCGATCGAGGCCGAGGATCTGGCGGTGTGGGCCACCGATGCGGCCCACACCGCCGGCGCTCTGCCCCTGCTGCAGGCCTTCAGCTACGACTTCAGCCCCGAAGACCGCGTGGGGATCATCGGCCCGAACGGCTCGGGTAAATCCACCCTGCTGGATCTGATCGCCGGGCGCCGGCAGCCCCACGGCGGTCGGCTGGACCTGGGTGCCACCGTGAAGCTGGCCTACTTCGATCAGCACTCCGAGGCGGTGCTGGGCAGCGGCAAGGCCCTGGAGAAGAAGGTGATCGACGTGGTGAAGGAGGCCGCCAGCACGGTGGAGGTGGAGGGCAGTCAGCTCAGTGCCAGCCAGCTGCTGGAGCGCTTCCTGTTCCCACCGGCCCAGCAGCACCAGCCCGTGAGCAAGCTCTCGGGGGGCGAGCGAAGGCGGCTGCACCTGTGCCGGCTGTTGATCGAAGCGCCCAACGTGCTGCTGCTCGATGAGCCCACCAACGACCTCGACGTGCACACCCTCACGGTGCTCGAAGACTTCCTCGAGGACTTCCGCGGCTGCGTGGTGGTGGTGTCCCACGACCGCTACTTCCTCGATCGCACCGTGGACCGGCTGTTCAGCTTCGAGAATGGCGAGTTGCATCGCTTCGAGGGCAACTACAGCGCCTACCTGGAACGCCAGGCGGCCCATAGCCAGGCCAGCGGCTCGAGCGCCACTAGCACTGCCAGTGCCACCGCAGCCACGGCGAGCACACCTGCGCCCCCCACGGCCCCTACTCCCCCCGCGCCCGGTGCGGCCCGGCGCCGCAGCTTCAAGGAGAGCCGCGAACTGGCTCAGCTGGAGCAGAACCTGCCGGCCTGGGAGCAGCGCCGCGGCGAGCTGGAGGCCCAGCTGGCGGCCGGCGGCAGCGACTACACCGCCCTGGAGGCCCTCACCCATGAGCTCTCGGAGCTGCTGGAGCGGATCGAGCAGGGGGAGGAGCGCTGGCTGGAGCTGAGCGAGCTAGCCGGCTGAAACGGGGGCCGGCCGGCCCGCGGCCGAGCGGCGGCGGCGCCGCAGATGGGGGAGCTCGGTGCAGCCCTGGCCCTCCGGCCGCGGCGGCAGTTCACAGCACATGGGTGGCGTCACGGTACCGAGCCAGGGCTGAGGGCGTACCCGCCCCGTGAGGGCCTCCTGCCGCATGAGCGCCGTGGGCTTGTAGTCGTCGGCGGAGCGCTGGAGGGCCATCTCATCGCCCATGTGGCGCAGGTAGAGATCCAGGCTCCAGCGCACCAGCTGGTGCTCGAAGGCCTCGCAGGCGGCCTGGGGCGAGCTGAAGCGCTGGCTCACCAGGCCGCTGGGGGCGCACTGCTTCCACTCCAGCACCTCCTCGAAGCTCAGGCCCGGGCGCCACTGGCGCTGTTCCGAGAGATAGCAGTGCTGATCGGGGCCATTGATCCAGTACAGCCGCCCCTGCTCATCGCTGAAATGGCGGTCCCGTCGATGCTGGATGCGTGCCATGGCTGGCTGCAGCGTCTGTTCCTCTGTTAGCCACGGCGGGTGACGATGTGCCACCACGGACGGAATCAGAACCCCGCCACAAAGGCCGCCATGGCCCTGGGACGACCCGTATGGTGTGAACGACGTCGAGCGGCCTGAAGATTTCCGGCCCCTTCCATGAACACCATCGACGAGCACATCGCCAAGGACCAGAGCGAAATCGCCGCGGCCAAGGCGGCCGGCGACGCAGCCAAGGTGCGCCACCTTGAAGACGAGCTCAAGGGCCTCGAGGAGTACAAGGCGCACCACCCTGAGGACAACCATGACCCCAGCCCCCTGGAGGTGTACTGCGACCTCAACCCCGAAGCCCCTGAGTGCCGCGTCTACGACGACTGAGCCCCCTCAGGCCCTGAGCGTCAGATTCCCAGCTCCCGCCAGGTTGCGGCGAGGAGCTGGTCCAGATTTCTCGAGGTGGCGGCGGAGATCGCCAGCACCGGCCGGCCGCAGTGGGCGCTGGCCAGCTGCAGGCGTTCCTCCAGCTCCTCATCCAGCAACAGCTCTGTCTTGTTGAGGGCCACCAGGCAGGGGCGCTCATCCAGACCGTTGCCATAGGCCTGGAGCTCCTGCTCCACCACCGCCAGGTCGCGCACCACATCATCGGAGCTGGCATCCACCAGGTGGATCAGCAGCCGCGTGCGCTGGATGTGGCGCAGGAAATCGTGACCTAGGCCCGCCCCCTGGGCGGCGCCGGCGATCAGTCCAGGGATGTCGGCGAACACTGTGCCATCGCCGGTGGGACGGCGCACCACCCCCAGGTTGGGCACCAGGGTGGTGAAGGGATAGTCGGCGATCTTGGGCCGGGCGGCGGAGAGCACCGAGATCAACGTGCTCTTGCCGGCATTGGGCAAACCGATGATGCCCACCTCCGCCAGCAGCTTGAGCTCCAGCTGCAGGTTCCACTCCTCGCCGTCGCGGCCCTCGGTGCACTTCTCCGGGGCTCGGTTGCGGTTGCTCAGGTAGTGGGCGTTGCCCAGGCCGCCGCGGCCACCGGCAGCCACCAGCAGTCGCTGGCCCTTCTCGGTGAGATCGCCCAGCAGGATGCCGGTGCGCATGTCGCGCACCTCCGTGCCACAGGGCACCTTGATCGTGAGGTGATCGCCGCTGGCTCCGGTGCTCTTGTTGGGCCCGCCCCGCCGGCCTTCCTGGGCCTCGAACAGGCGCTTGTACTTGAAGTCGAGCAGGGTCTGCAGGTTGGGGTCGGCCTCCAGCCACACATCGCCGCCGCGACCCCCGTCGCCACCGGATGGACCGCCGGCCGGCACGTATTTTTCCCGCCTGAAGGCCACGATTCCGTCGCCGCCGCGGCCGGCCCGCACCGCGATGCGGGCCTGATCAATGAATTGCATTTGACCAACCCTAGGATCGGGCCCTCGTGAAGGCCCGTTTTGGCAGAGGTTCGCTTCCAGCAGGTCAGCAAGACCTATCCGCCGCGGCGGGGAAGCGCACCGGTGGAGGTGCTGCGGCAACTGGATCTGGAGATCGCCGATGGCGAATTTCTGGTGCTGGTGGGGCCATCGGGCTGCGGCAAGAGCACCCTGTTACGACTGCTGGCGGGACTGGAAGCGCCCAGCTCCGGGAACGTGTTCGTGGGCGATCGCTGCGTGACCGGTCTGCCGCCGGCCCAGCGGGATGTGGCGATGGTGTTCCAGAGCTATGCCCTCTACCCGCACCTGACGGTGGCGGACAACATCGGCTTCGGGTTGCGGCGCCAGCGCGCGCGCACGCCGTTGCAGCAGCTGGCTGATCGCCTGCACCGGGCCAGCCGGGGGCTGCCGGCTCCGCTGCGGTTCCCCTCCAGCCGCGAAGCCAGGATCGAGCAACGGGTACGCGAGGTGGCGAACACCCTGGAGCTGGACGCCCTGCTCGACCGGCTGCCCAAGGAGCTCTCCGGCGGCCAGAAGCAGCGGGTGGCCCTGGGCCGTGCCATCGCCCGCCAACCGGCGGTGTTCCTGATGGATGAGCCCCTCAGCAACCTCGACGCCAAGCTGCGCACCGGCACCCGGGCCCAGATCGTGGAGCTGCAGCGGCGGCTGGGCACCACCACTGTGTACGTGACCCACGACCAGGTGGAGGCCATGACCATGGGCCATCGCATCGCCGTGCTCAACCGCGGCGCCCTGCAGCAGCTGGGCACGCCGATGGAGCTGTACCAGTGGCCCTCCAACCTGTTTGTGGCCCAGTTCATCGGCAGCCCGCCGATGAACCTGCTGCCGGTGGAGAGCGTGGGCGGCGGCCAGCTGCAACTGGGCGGCAAGCGCTTCCACCCTGAAGGCCCCATGGCGGAGGCCCTGATCCAGTGGCACGCTGGCGGCCACGGCGAACGGCTCACCGCCGGCCTGCGGGCCGAGCACCTGAAGCTGGCACCGGCCGCCAACCGCAACCTGCCAGCGGAGGTGAGCCACTGTGAGGCCCTGGGCAACGAGCAACTGCTCACCTGCCGCCTGCTGGAGGGTGATCACCTTGTGCAGCTGCGGGCCGCCCCGGATCAGCGGCTGCACCCCGGCCAGAGCGTGCACCTGGAGGTGGATCCCAGCGGCTGGCGCCTGTTCGATGCCGTGGGGGAGGCGATTCCCCGGCCCGAGCCCGCCCCCCTGCCCACCGGCCCGGAACCGGTGCTGCCCCAACTTGGCTGAGGCGGCCGACGGCCCTACCTGGGCCAGATCACACTGCAGCCCTGGCCGCCATCCCCCTGCTCAGCGTCGCTGACGCGCTCCACGTAGGGCACCGTGGCCAGCCACTCGCGCAGGCCCCGCTTGAGCTTGCCGGTGCCGATGCCGTGGATCACCCACAGGGGTCCATTGGCGGCCCGGAGGTGCTCCTCCACCGCGGCCTCGGCCTCGTGCACCCGCAGGCCGCGCACATCCACGGTGTTGCGCTCGGTGCGCACCTGGGGCCCGCGGCTGGCGGGGTTGCGGCGGCTCTGGATCGCCACCTTCGGCAGGGCGGGCTCCGGCGGCGCGGGCTTCTCGCCATGGAGCCCCTCGATGGCGGCCAGCTCGAGGTTGAGGCGCAGCACGCCGCAGCGCACCGTGAGTTCGCGGCCGTCGTCTGAGAGGGCCAGCACCTCGCCGGCCTTGCCCAGGGAGAGCACCCGCACCCGATCGCCCACCTTCGGCAGCCAGCCCCGGTGCTCCCGCCGCTCCGGCGCCGGCCGGTGCTGCTGCTCCAGCTTCTTGAGGCGCTGGCCGGCCTGCCGGGCCGACTCCCCCAGGGCGGCCGGATCAACCGCCGTGCCCTGGGTGGCGCCATGGCGAAGGCGGCGGATGATGCGGCGCACCTCCTGCTGGCCGTCGCGGATCGAGCGCTCCAGCTGCTGGCGGCGCTGCTCCTGCAGCTCAGCGCTCTGCTGCTTCTGCTGCTGCCAGCGCTGCAGCAGCTCCTCATGCAGCAATTCGGTGCGGGCCAGCAGGGCGGCGGCCTCCTCGGCGGCCTCCTGCTGGCGCTGGCGCTGGTTTTCCAGGCCTGCGATCACCTGGTTGAGCTCCCCTTCACCGCGCGGCGCCAGCAGGTGCTCGGCCTCCTGCAGCACGGCGCCATCGAGGCCGAGGCGGCTGGCGATCGCCAGGGCGTTGCTGCGGCCGGGGATGCCCCACTGCAGGTGGTAAGTGGGGGAGAGGGTCTCCACGTCGAATGCCACCGAGGCGTTCTCAAAGCGCGGGTCGCTGTACTTGAGGGCCTTGAGCTCGCCGAAGTGGGTGGTGGCGATCGTGAGGCGGGCGCGATCGGCCAGCTGGCGCAGCAGGGCGATGGCCAGGGCCGTGCCCTCGGTGGGGTCGGTACCGGCGCCCACCTCATCGAGCAGCACCAGGGCGGCGCCCGGCCCGGCGCCCAGATCGGCCCCAGCCGCTGGCAGCGCCGCCAGGATGCGGGCGATGCGGCGCACATGGCCGCTGAAGGTGGAGAGGTTCTGCTGCAGCGACTGCTCGTCGCCGATGTCGGCCAGCACCTGGCCGCACCAGGGCAGCCGGGGGGTGCCCGTGCAGGGCAGGAACAGGCCGGCGCGGGCCATCAGGGCCGCCAGGCCCACGCTCTTGAGGGTCACGGTCTTGCCGCCGGTGTTGGGGCCGGTGATGGCCACCACCCGCAGCTGGGGGCCCACCTGCACGGTCACCGGCACCACGGGGTTGCCCTGCTCGCGCTTGCACTGCCAGAGCAGCAACGGATGGCGCAGCCCTTCCAGCTGCACAGGCGCGAGGGGATCGGCGTCGAGCTCCGGCCGCACCGCCCCCAGCCAGGCGCCGTAACGGGCCCGGGCCACACCGAAATCCAGCTGCACCAGCACCCGCTGCAGCAGCTCCAGGGTCTCCGCCTCCGCCCCCACCAGGCCGCTGAGCTCCAGCAGCACGGCCTGCTCCGCCTCGCGCTCTTCTCCCTCCAGCTGCCGCAGCCGATTGCCCAGGGGAATCACCGCCTGGGGTTCGATGAACACGGTGCTGCCGGAGGCGGAGCTGTCGTGCACCAGGCCCGGCAGCTGGCTGGCCGCGCCCGCTTTCACCGCCAGCACCGGCCGGCCGTTGCGCTCCGCCACCACACTGTCCTGCAGCAGGGAGGCGTAGCGCCGCAGCAGATCGTTGAGGCGGTCGCGGCGCTCGGAGCGGGTGGCGGCGATCTGCCGCCGCAGCTCCGCCAGGGGCGGACTGGCCCGATCCGCCACGCGACCACCCTCCTCGAGACAGAAACGCAGGCGCTGCTCCAGCTCCGGCAGGGTGCGCAACTGCTCCACCAGGGCGGTGGTCACGGGCCGCAGCTGGGGATCGTCGATCTGACGCCGCAGTCGCCGGGCCGCCGCCAGGGTGGTGGCCACTTCCAGCAGGTCATCGGCGGAGGCGATGCCGCCCTTGGCGCAGAGCTGCAGGGTGCGGCGAAGATCGGCCACGCCCTGGAAATTCAGCCCCCCCTCGGTGAGGCCATCGAGGGCCAGCAGTTCGGTGGTTTCCGCCAGCAGCCGCTGGCTCTCCAGCAGGCTGCCGGCCAGGGGCAGGTCGCGGCAGAGGGCCCGGCCGGCGCTGGTGCTGGCAAAGCCGGCCAGGTGTTCCGCCAGCCGCGACCACTCCAGCAGCTCCAGGGCCTCACGCTGGATCGCCGCCACCGGCTCGGCAGCTGCCTCAAACGCCTGCTCCGCCCCCACACCCTGCCCAGACCCAGCGATCAATGGAGGCCTGCTCACGAAGGCTCAACGGAACGGCGTTCAGCGGGAATCGGAACGGCGCCGATGTTCGAGGGCAGCCCTTCTGCGGGCTCGTAGAGCATCTCCAGCCAGTTGCCCTCAGGGTCCTGCATGTAGAACGACGCGGTGCCATCGCGATGGTCGTGCACCGGCCCGCAGCTGTGGCCGGCGGCCACCAGTTGATCGCGGACCTGATCCACCTCCGCCCGCTGCTCGAAATGGAAGGCGAAGTGGGGACCAGCCACCGTGTAGCCGGGGCTGAGCAGAGCGATGCCCTCGCCGGTGTCAGGCCACTGCAGGTAAGCCCAGTCGGGTGCATCCCAGGTGAGCCGCAGCCCCAGGGATTGATAAAAAGCCTTGGCGCGAGCCATGTCCTGCACGCGAACGGCCACATGGCCCAGGCGATGGAGTGGCGGGCGGGTCATCGGCAGTGTCCCTGTTTGCAACCATTCTGGGACGGCATCCCAGGAGCCCATGCGCCAACAACTGCAGCGGGCAGCCGCCGACCCTGAAGGGCAGGTGGGGCTGGCCCTGGCGGGGGTGGGTCTGCTCGCGGCCGGCTGGTTCTGCCTCTGGCGTGTGCCCACCGAAGTGGTGGGCCGCGGGGTGCTGATCGTGCCGGGAGGCGCCACGGTGATCGATGCCCGAGCACCGGGGCAGATCCTGCGGATCCCCGTGCAGGTTGGCGAGCAGGTGCGCCGCGGCCAGCTGGTGCTGGAGCTGTACCTGCCCACCCTGGAGCAGGAGCTGCGGCGCCAGCAGCGCGACCAGCGCGAGCTGATCCGCCTCAACGACGACCTCAACCGCCGCGATGGCCTGCGCCTCGCCTCGGCGCGGCGGGTGCGCGACACGGCCCTCGCCAAGCTGGCCCGCGATCTGCGCCGCTACCGCGGCCTGCGCAACACCTACGACCAGAAGGTGAGCGACTTTCGCCACCTGGCCCGCCAGGAGGTGGTGGCGCCTCTGGCCCAGGAGGTGGTGGCCACCGAAGACCGGGCCACCCAGCTCGATGTGGCCGTCGCGGAGCTGAAGATCCGCGAGAAGGAGGCCCTCGACGCCTACCAGAAGGTGAAGCTGGAGGTGGAGACAACCCAGCTGCAGCGCCGTTACCGCATCGACGAACTGGGACGCGCCATCCAGGTGACCCGCACGCGCCTGGCCTACGACGGCAAGCTGCTGGCGGAACGCGATGGGCAGATCCTCGACATCCAGGTGGTGCGCGGCCAGACCGTGAAAGCCGGCCAGCGGCTCGGCACCCTGGGGGGCCAGCCGGGAGGCACGCTGCAGGCGGTGGCCTACTTCTCCCCCGCCGATGCGCGGCGCCTGCCCCTTGGCCTGCCGGTGGAAGTGGTGCCGGACTGGAACGAGCGGGCCCGCTTCGGCGGGATGCTGGGCCGGGTGGAGCGGGTGAGCCTGCTGCCGGCCACCCGCGACGATGTGGACACCACCATGGGAAACCCCCAACTGGCCGAGGCCCTGGTGAAGGATGGCCCGGTGATGCGGGCGGAGATCAGCCTGCGGCGCCGGGCCAACGGCAGCGACGATGGCTACCGCTGGACCCTCTCCCGCGGCAGCAGCGTGTTCCCCATCCGCGAGGGACTCACGCTCAAGGCCCATGGCTACGTGGAGTGGCGCACGCCCCTGAGCTACGTGCTGCCGGCCCTGCGGGACCTCACCGGCAGCTACCGCACCCTGCGGCAGGAGCGGCAGGCCACCCCCCAACTGAGGCAGCGATGAACATCTGGAGCCGGATTCACCCTCCCCTGCGGCGGGAGTTGCCCTTTCTGGCGCTGGAGCTGGCGCTGCTGGTGGTGCTGTTGCACGCCAACGCCCCCGAGGTGTGGTTCTGGTTCGCGGCCCTGCTGGTGCTGCTGCTGTGGCGCAGCCTGGCCTGGCGCGGCCGGTGCCTGGATCAGGGCAACACCAGCGGCAGCTCCACCGACTGATCGGGCCGATCCGGCACCGGCAGCAGTTCGCGCAGCAGGCGGGCATAGCTCACATTGGCCAGGGTGATGGCCTCAGAGCGGGCTTCCATGGCCTCGGTGAGCCGCCGGATCGTGTCGCTCACATCGGTGTAGCTGGCCAGGCCCAGCTGGTAACGGGCACGCACATCGCGGAAGGCCTCGCGGGCGGCGCGGTAGGCCGCTCGCGCCGCCAGGATCTGCTCCAGCGATGCCGTGTGATCGAAGTAGGCGCTCTCGAGCCGCTGGCGGATGGCATTGCGCTCCCGGGCGCTGGCCTGCTCGGTGCGCTGGGCGGCCGCGCGGCTGGCGCTCACCAGCCCGGCGCTGACGCCGCCATCGAACAGCTTCCAGTTCAGGCTGATGCCAGCGGCCCAGTCGGACGCCGAGCTGTTGAGCTGGGGAATCACGGCCTCCGAGCAGCAGCCATCGAGCTTCACCACCGGCCGGGTGGTGAGGCCATCGGCCACGCCCGCCTGGGCGAACAGGCGCAGGCTGGGCAACAGGGCGGCCGCCTGGCGATCGGCCTGCCGCAGCAAGGCCTGCCGGGCCTGCTGCAGAGCCAGCAGCTGGGGGTTGTCGATCAGCCCCCGCAGCAGGGTCTGCTGCAGATCCAGGGGCCAGGGAGGCAGCAGCCGGATCGCCTCCGGGGCCACCAGGGTCACATCGAAGGGCAGGTTGATCAGGTTGCTGAGCTGGCGCTGGCGGCTCAAGCGCTGGGCATCGGCCTGGGAGAGCCGAAAGCGGCTCTGCTGCAGAGCCGCCTCGGCCCGCAGCAGGTCCAGTCGAGGCACCAGCCCGCTGGCCTTGAGGGCCGCCACCTGATCACGCACCACGGTGTCGTTGCGGGTCACGGCCTGGCGGATGCGCCAGAGCTGATCCGCCAGCTGGAGGCCGTAGTAGGCCTCGCTCACCTCCAGCTGCAGCTGGCGCACGCGGTTGGCGTAGCGCTGGCGTGCCTCCCCCAGGCTGGCGCCCAGTTGCCCGAGGGCGGCGCTGCGCTCAAAGCTCAGCAGCTCGTAGTCGAGCCGCAGGGCGGCCGAACCGAGGCCCAGGTTCGTCTGGATCCAGTTGCTGCCGTTGGGCTTCACCAGGAAGGGCGAGCCGGCGGGATAGAGGCCGGCGTTGTCCTGCCACACCACGTTCGTGGCCCTCAGCTGGCTGAAGCGTCCCCCCAGCGCCAGGCCCAGCTCGGGCAGCAGGCGCCCCTGCACAGCCGCCAGGAGCCCCTGGCGCTCGCGCACGGCGGCCACCTGCTCGGCCAGATCGGGATCGTTGCGCACCGCCAGGGCCAGGGCCTGGGGCAGCGAGAGCGGCACGCGGCGCTGGATGGTGAGCGCAGCCGCCTGCTGCGGCAGGGCCAGGGCCGCGGGCGGCGGCAGCGCCAGGTCCTGCAGCTCCGCCGCGCTCACCGCGGCGGCCGGGCCCGAGTCCACCGCATCGGGCACGGCCTGGTCGAGCTGCTGCACATCGCGGGCGAACCCCTCAAGGCTGCGGAGCAACACCGGCGAGGGGGGGCGCTGCTGGGCCTGAACGGCCGGCGGCAGGGGCGCTGCAGCCAGCAGCGCCAGGAACCAGGCGCGACCCATCAAGGCCTGGAGCCCAGGCTGGTGCGGGCCAGGCAGCCGATCGAGAAGCAGATCATGCCGCTGCCGAACAGCGACCAGTGCACCGGGGCACCGCCCTGCTGGAGCTTGGTCACCACCAGCAGCACCACCCCGGCGGCCAGCCAGGGCAAGGTCACCAGCAGACGCAGCTGAGCACGGGTCATCGTTTGCGCTGGGCCAGGGCCCAAGAGGTCTTGCAGACGCAGCCGATCGAAAAACAGATGGCGGCACTGCCGATCAGCCCCCAGCCGTGGCCATGGTTGCTGAAATCCGCATCGATCAGCAGGCGCAGGGCGATCAGGAAGGTGATGGAGGCCACCAGCCAGGGGCCATACACCCAGCCCACGAAGAAGCCGCCCACCATCAGGCGCCTGCCGGGCCGGGCCCCGGGCCGCAACGCCTTCAGCCCTGCTTCAGCCATGCAGCGGCATCACAGGCGTGATAAGTGAGGATCAGATCAGCGCCGGCCCGCTTGAAGCAGAGCAGGGTTTCCAGCACCACGGCGCGCTCATCGATCCAGCCCTTCTCGGCGGCGGCCTTCACCATGGCGTACTCGCCGCTCACGTTGTAAGCGGCGATGGGCAGCTCCGATTCCTCGCGCAGCCGGTGAATGATGTCGAGGTAGGCCAGGCCCGGCTTCACCATCATGATGTCGGCCCCCTCCTGCTCATCGAGCTGGGCCTCGGTGATCGCCTCGCGGGCGTTGGCCGGATCCATCTGGTAGGTGGATTTGTCGGTGGGGATCGGCTTGGAGGCCACGGCGCGGGGAGCCGAATCCAGGGCCTCGCGGAAGGGGCCGTAGTACGCGGAGGCGTATTTGGCCGTGTAGCTGATGATGCCCACGTGCTCGAAACCCTCCTCGTCGAGGGCTTCCCGGATGGCACCCACGCGGCCGTCCATCATGTCGCTGGGGCCGATCAGATCAGCGCCGGCCCGGGCCTGGGTCACGGCCTGCTTGCACAGGATCGCCACGGTCTCGTCGTTGAGCACCACGCCCTCGTTGCTCACGATGCCGTCGTGGCCATCGCAGGAGTAGGGATCGAGGGCCACGTCAGTCATGATCGCCATGGCCGGATGCACCTCCTTGAGCCGGCGGATGGCGCGGGGAATCAGGCCCCCCTCGTTGAAGCACTCGGCACCGTCTTCGGTCTTGAGGCCATCGCTCACCTTGGGGAAGAGCACCACGCAGCGGATGCCCAGATCCCAGGCGCGGCCCACCTCCTGCACCAGGCCTTCCAGACTCCAGCGCTGGCAGCCGGGCATGGCACCGATCGGCTCGTTCGTGGCACCCTCGTGCACGAACAGGGGATAGATGAAGTCGGCCGGGCTCAGCCGATGCTCACGCACCATCGCCCGCAGGGCAGGCGTGCGACGCAACCGGCGGGGACGGTAGGTGAGCTCCATGGCGGACCAAACGCTGGCGGGATCCTACGGAGCACCCGCCGGATCACAGCCGGGCGGCGCCGATCCAGTCAGCGCGGGGATCACTGGAGCGGGCCGCCCGCAACTGCTCCAGCAGCTGGCGCTCCTGATCGCTGTAGCTCTCCGGCTGCTTGAGGCTCAGACTCAACAACAGATCGCCGCGGCCACCGGCCCTGGGCCAGCCCTTGCCCTTGAGCCGCAGGCTGCGGCCCACGGCCATCCCCGGCGGCACGGTGACGGTGGCCTCGCCGTCGGGGGTGGCCACGCGCACCTCGCCGCCGAGGGCCAGCTCATCGAGGCTCAGGGGAAGCTCCGCCTTGAGCTGATCGCCCTCCAGGCTCCACACCGGGTGGTCCTGCAGCTGCAGGTTGAGGTAGAGATCACCGCGGCGACCGGTGCCGGGCTGGAGGTTGCCCTTGCCCTTGAGCCGCAGGCGGCTGCCCGGCTTCACCCCGGGGGGAATGCGTACCTGCACCCGCTCGTCGTTCACCGCCAGGGTGCGCTCACAGCCGCGGAAGGCCTCCGAAAAACTGAGGCTGATGCTGGCTTCGGCATCGAGGTTCACCGCGGCGGATCGTCCCGAGCCAGGGCCACCGAAACCGCCACCGGCAAAGCCACTGGCGCCAAAGCCCCCCGGGAAGCCGGAGCCAAACCCACCAAAGCCCCCGGGGGCGGCGCCGCCGGCACCGGGCCCGCCGAAACGGCCCAGCAGATCATTGATGAAGTCGTCGAAGTTGCCGTAACGGCCGAAGTCGACATCCACGCCGCCCATGCCACCGCCGCCACCGGCCTGGCTCCAGTACTGGCCGAACTGCTCGTAGCGCCGCCGCTTGTCGGGATCGGAGAGCACCTCATAGGCCTCGCTGATCTCCTTGAACTTGGCCTCGGCACTCTTGTCGCCTGGATTCACATCCGGGTGGTACTGGCGCGCGAGCTTGCGAAACGAGCGCTTGATCGCGTCGGCATCGGCACCCCGCTCCAGGCCCAGCACTTTGAAATAGTCGCGGTATCCGTTGGCGCTCATCGCAGCTGCTGGGGAGAACGGTCAACGGCCACCCCAGTGTCCCAGCCGAGCAGCGGCTGCCGCCAGGTGGCGGCAGGGCGGAAGGCCGAACGGCTTAGCGTGACGGCAGATCGCGCCGGCTCCAGCCATGATCCGCCCAGCCCTGCCTCGGCTCCAGCGCTGCAAGGCCACGCTGATCGTGGGACTGAGCGCCCTGGCCATCGGCCTGGCCGCTGGCGGCAGCCAGCCACCCGCCAGGGCGGCCTCCGACCAGGCCATCCCGGCCGTTGGTTCACCCAGCCATGTGGGCGAGGCCGTGAGCCCCTCCACCCCGGACCAGCTGGCCCTGGTGGAGCACTTGCGCAGGAAGGGGGCGGTGTTTTACGGGGCCTGGTGGTGCCCCCACTGCTTCACGCAGAAAAACCTGTTCGGCACAGAGGCCGGCCGGCTCCTGCCCTACGTGGAGTGCGACAAGGACGATGCCGGACGCAAGCGCTGCCTGTCCGCCAAGGTCCGCGCCTACCCCAGCTGGGATCTGGGTGGTGAGCGGCGCGAGGGCGTGCAGAGCCTGGAGGAGTTGAAGCGTTGGAGCGGCTACGACGGCAACGCTTCAACCTCGCAGCGCTGAGCTCACTCCGCGTCGGTGGCGCCGAAGCAGTGCATCAGGGCGTCGCCCCAGCTGTTGATGGCGGCGAGCTCGTGATCCTTGGCGGTGGAGAGGGCCTTGGCGTGCTCCTTGAGCACCACGGTCTTGTCGATGCTGTGGCCATGCTCGGCGGCCAGGGCCACCACGTCATCCAGACCGGAAGCGGCATGCAGCTTGTCGCGCAGGTCTTCGTCGTCGGAAACCTTGGCCAGGAAGGACTGCAGAGCGGCGAGCGACACGGGCACGGCGTGATGGGCAGCCTGCATCCTGTCAGAGCCAGCGAGGCTCCAGCTGCCTACGTTGCAGGCAGGCACCACGGCTGAGGAGGGTGTGCCATGCCAATCCTGGTGATCTCCGCCTGCGCCGCCCTGCTCTGGCTGGTGAGCGCGCGCGGCTGGGTGACCGTGAATGGCGATCGGTTCTTCCACGACACCCACATCCCGCTCAGCTCCGAACAGCTGATGCAGGTGTTCAAACAGGCCTCCGAGGTGCCCGAATCACCCGAAACCCGGCCCTGAACGCAGGCTGATGCGCCAATCGCGGCGGCAGCCACGATCAGCTGGCCGCCTGAGTTCAGCCATTAAAAAGGGGCCTTCCAGCCCCCATGGATCATTTGGGTGATAAGGCTGATCTCACCCCATCTCCCTGTCTAGGGTCAGGCAGCCACAGGGGCGGTCTGACGGGAGAAACGAACGATGTTGTTCGCTGTTACGTGTTTGCTCTGACCGAGCAGGCTTCAGTCACCCTCCTCATGCCCCGTCGAAACCATTGCAGCCCCGGGAGGGCACGCCGCGAGGCGGGCCGTGGGAAGCAGTGGAGCTGAGCGGAATCGAACCGCTGTCCGAAACACTGGTGTGAGCCACCTAGTCCGGCCGAAACCGGACTCGTTCATTGTGGCAGCAGAGCGCGGCGGCGGCAGGAGTGGGCATCACCGAACCGGGATGGGCGGTTGCCCGCGACAGCCAGGCGTACGCCTGCGTTGCCGTGGTGCCACCGGGCCTGGAGGAGCCAGCGGCGCGCGAACTCAGCCGCCTCGGCGCCACCGAGGTGAGCGCGCTGCGGCGGGCGGTGCGCTGCCGCACCGATGCGGCCACCTTCTACCGGCTGCACCTGCAGGCCCGCCTGCCCTTTCGGCTGCTGCGGGAGCTGGCGCGCTTCCCCTGCCACGGCCGCGACGACCTCTACTGGGGGGTGCAGGAGGCGGTCGACTGGAGCCATTGGCTGCCGAGTGAGGCCAGCTTCCGGGTGGATGCCAGCGGCAGCCTGCCGGGACTGAACCACAGCCACTACAGCGCGCTGCAGGTGAAGAACGCCCTGGTGGACTGGCAGCGGCAGGTCTGGGGGCGCCGCTCCTCGGTGAACCTCGAGGATCCCGACCTGGCGCTGCACCTGCACCTCAGCCCCGGACGGCCCGGCCAGAGCCCAGAGGCCAGCCTGAGTGTGGACGGCAGTGGCGAGAGCCTGCACCGCCGCGGCTACCGCGCCCGCGTGGGCCTGGCGCCCCTGAAGGAAAACCTGGCCGCCGGCCTGATCGCCCTCACCGGCTGGGATGGCACGGTGCCCCTGGTGGATCCCCTCTGCGGCTCGGGCACCCTGTTGATCGAGGCGGCCTGCCAGGCCCTGGGCCGCGCCCCCGGCCTTGGGCGTTCGTTCGCCCTGCAGCGCTGGCCCGATTTCGATGCCGCCCTCTGGCGCCAGGAAACGGAGGCCGCCGCCGGCCTGGCCGAGGCCCGCCCGCTCGCCCCGATCGTGGGCAACGAGGTGGATCCAGGCGTGCTGGAGCAGGCCCGCGCCAATGCCGAGGCCGCGGGCGTGGCGCCCTGGATCACCTGGCACACCGGCGACTGCCGCAGCTTTGAGCCGCCCGATGGCCCCGGCATCCTGGTGTGCAACCCGCCCTATGGCGAGCGCATCGGCGAGCGCGACGCGCTGGAGCGGCTCTATGGCGATCTGGGCGCGATGCTCAAGCAGCGCTGCGGCGGCTGGACCCTCTGGCTCCTAAGTGGCAACCCGGAACTCACCGGAGCCCTGCGGATGAAGGCCAGCCGCAAGGTGCCCGTGAGCAACGGCGGCATCGACTGCCGCTGGCTGCAATACGAAATTCGCTAGCGCCCCACCAGGGCCCGGGTGGTCTTGGTGAGACCCGCCATGGTTTCCGGCAGGTAGGGGCCCTTGGTCATCTGGCCGCCCACCCGCAGCAGCAGCCCGGTGAGCAGCAGGTTGAGGCCCGCCAGCGCCAGCACCGCCTGCATCCAGCCCCAGCCCAGGCCGAGGTGGAGCCACAGCACCAGCGCCAGCTCGGCGCTGATCAGGGCCAGCAGGAGCGTGGCCAGCCCGCCCATCAGCAGCACGGCGCCACCGATCAGACGCCGCTTCTCGCGGTCGGCCTCCTGCAGGGCGATCCGCACATGCAGATCCATCACCGAGGTCACCAGTCCGCCGACCCGGGAGGCAGCCTGCAGCCCGAGGCTGCGGGAACGGCGCTCAGGCGCGCCATTGCCATTGCCGGTGCTGCTGCTCATGCGGAGCGGCGGCCGGAGGCCAGCAGCAGGCCGGTGAGCAGCCCCACCCCGGCAGCGATGCCGAGGGCCATGAGCGGGCGCTCCCGCACGGGCTTCTCGATCCTGGGGCGCAGGCTCGTGTTCAGCTCATCGAGCAGGTGCTCGAGCTGATCCTCCAGGGGCTTGAGCGAGTCGGCCAGGTGATGGGCCTGGTCGCTGGTGACATGCACCAGCTCCACCAGCTGGGCCTTGACCCCTTCGCTGGTGCGGCCGGTCTGATCGGCGATCACCTCCACCACCTTGTCGAAGCTGCCGCGGGTGGCTTCCAGGGTCTGGCGAGCCACTTCAGGCCATTCCCGCTGGATCGTGGGCAGCAGGGCCTCGAAGCGCTCGCGGAACAGGGCCGGCGTGGCTGCGCGTGCGTCGGCACTGGGCGTTGGCTGGTCGCTGCGCGGGTCGGGCGGGGCGGAGACGGCGGTGCCGAATTCGGAGCCAACGCCGTTGGCAGGGGTGTCGAAGTCCATGGTGCGACGGCAGTGACGCGGGACTCCCTCAACCGTAGGGACGCCGGCTTGAAATCGACACTGCTTCAGCTACCTTTTAGACGCTCGGCGCTCGGGCCTGTTGGTTCACATCAATCAGGTTGCGCTCACGCATTTCAAGTCGTTCGGCGGGTCGATGACGATCCCGCTGGAGCCGGGGTTCACGGTGGTGACCGGCCCCAACGGCTCCGGCAAGAGCAACATCCTCGATGGGGTGCTGTTCTGCCTGGGCCTGGCTAACAGCCGTGGCATGCGGGCCGAGCGCCTGCCGGATCTGGTGAACAGCGCCATGCTGCGCGACGGCAAGGCCGCCGAAACGGTGGTCACCGTTCGCTTTGACCTCAGCGACTGGCAGCCCGATGAAGCGGAAGCAGGGCTGGAGGCCCCGGAGGAGGGACCGTGGATTCAGCCGGGCCAGACGGAATGGAGCGTGACCCGCAAACTGCGGGTTGCCCCCGGCGGCACCTACAGCAGCAGCTACAGCGCCGACGGCGTGCCCTGCAACCTGCAGCAGCTGCAGACCCAGCTGCGGCGGCTGCGGGTGGATCCCGACGGCAGCAACGTGGTGATGCAGGGCGATGTGACCCGCATCGTCTCGATGAACGCCCGCGACCGCCGCGGCCTGATCGATGAGCTAGCGGGGGTGGCCCTGTTCGACTCCCGCATCGAGCAGACCCGCGGCAAGCTCCAGGAGGTGCAGGAGCGGGAGGAGCGCTGCGCGATCGTGCAGCAGGAACTGCTGGCCTCGCGCCAGAAGCTGGAGCGCGACTGCGCCAAGGCCCGCGCCTATCAGGCCCTGAGGGAACGCCATCAGCAGGGCCGGCTGCAGGAGCAGGTGCTCGTGTTCGAGCAGGCCCAGGCCGATCTGCTCGGCCTGCGCAGCCGCCAGCAGGCCCTGGGCCGGCAACAGGAGGCCGATCGGATCGCCGTGCAGGAGGGCCGAGCCGGCCTGGAGCTCTCGGCCAAGGCCCTGGAGGCGCTGCAGGCGGAGGTGAAGGCCCTCGGCGAAGACAGCCTGCTGGCGGTGCAATCCGAGCTCGCGGGGCTGGAGGCCAGCGGCCGGGAACTGGCCCGCCAGGCGGAGAAACACCAGCAGAGCGCCGAAGACCTGCAGCGCCAGCGCCATGAGCTGGCCCGCCAGCAGGGGGAACTGCGCCAGCAGCAGGCCGCCCTGGCCGCCGCGGACGACGCCGCCAGCCTGGAACAGGCCGAGGCCGACTGCCGCAGCGCCGAGGCCGCTGTCGACCTCTCGCGGCGGCGCCTGGGGGAGGTGGCCGGCCGCAGCGGCAGCTGGCTGGAGGAGCAGCAGCAGCGCAGCCGCCGTCGCCAGGAGCTGCAGGCCCGGCTCTCGCCCCTGCAGGCCGAGGAGCAACAGCTGCGGGAGCGGCTCCGCCAGGAGGAGGAGCGGCTGGCGGAGCTGCGCCAGGAACTGGCCCGGGAGGGCGAGAGCAGCCAGGGCATGGCCGCCTCGCTCCTCGCCCTCGACGGCGAGTGGCAGGAGCTGCTCACGGCCCTGGAGCAGGGGCGCCGGCGGGTGCAGGAGCTGGTGGAGGCCCTGGCCCTGCAGCAGCGCACCCGCAGCCGGCTGGAGCAGGAGCAGGCCACGTTGGAGCGGGAGATCGCCCGGCTGGAATCCCGACGGGAAACCCTGCAGGAGAGCCGCGGCACCGGCGCCCTGCGGCTGCTGCTGGAGGCGGGGCTCGAGGGCATCCACGGGCCGGTGGCGCAGCTGGGCGAGGTGGAGGAGGCCCATCGGCTCGCCCTGGAGGTGGCGGCCGGCGGCCGCCTGGGCCAGGTGGTGGTCGACGACGACCGCATCGCCGCCCGCGCCATTGAGCTGCTCAAGCAGCGGCGGGCCGGCCGGCTCACGTTCCTGCCCCTGAACAAGATCCGTGGCAGCGGCGGTGGCGGCAGCGTGGCGTCAGGTGCCGCCCTGGCCCGGGGTGCCGGTGGCGAGGGCCTGGTGGGCCGCGCGGTGGAACTGGTGCGCTACGAGGCCGTCTACGGCGAGGTGTTCCGCTACGTATTCGGCGACACCCTGGTGTTCCGGGATCTGGCCAGTGCCCGCCGAGAGCTGGGCCGAGCCCGCGCCGTGACCCTCGATGGCGAACTGCTGGAGAAGAGCGGCGCCATGACGGGCGGCAGTTTCCAGCAGCGGGGCAACCAGCTCAGCTTCGGGGCCGCCAGCGACAGCGACGAGGCCGAACCCCTGCGCCGCAGGCTGCTGGAACTGGGCGAGACCCTGGTGGCCAGCCGCCGCCAGGAGGGCCTGCTGGGCCGCCAGCTGGAGGAGCTCCGCCCCGAGCTCAGCCGCCAGGAGCAGCGAAGGGCCGCTCTGGAAGCGGAGCGCAAGGCCGCCCAGCGCTCCCATGGGCCGCTGCAGCAGCGCTTCGAGCAGCTCAACCAGCGCCTGGCCGCCAGCGAAACCGCCCTGCGCAACGGCGGTGCCCGCCTGGCGGAGGTGGTGGCGGCCGTGGCCCCGCTGTTGCAGCAACTGGCGGAGCTGGAGGCCGCCGAAGCCAGCGCCCAGGCCTCGGGCGACAGCAGCCGTTGGCGGGGGTTGCAGGAGGAGCTGGAGGCCGCCGACCAGGGGCTCACCGAAGCCCGCCGCCGCCGCGATGAGCTGCTGGCGGCCAGGCGCGAGCGGGGGCTGGCGGCCGAGCGGGTGAGCAGCCAGCTGCAGGCCCTCGCCAGCGACGAGCAGCGCCTGGCCCAGGCGGTGAACGCCCTGGTGGCTGAACGGGCCCGCTGGAAGGAGCAGCAGCAGGCGGATCAGCAGCAGCGTGCCGCGCTCGAGGCCCGGCAGCAGGAGCTCCAGGCCCGCTTCGGCGAGCGCCGCCGCGCCCGCGACGAGGCCGAGCTGCGGCTCTCCAATCAGCGGCAGGTGCTGCAGCAACAGGAGTGGGAGCTGCAGCGCCTGGGGGAGGAACTGCTGGCCCTGGCGGAACAGGAGCGCAGCGGGGCCCAGCGGCTGCAGCAGCTGGAGCAGCAGCTGCCCGATCCCCTGCCGGAGATCCCCGAGGAGGTGCGCGAGAACGGGCTCGAGGCCCTGCAGGCGGAGCTGCGCAGCCTGCAGCAGCGCATGGAGGCCCTGGAGCCGGTGAACATGCTGGCGCTGCAGGAGCTGGAGGAGCTGGAGAGCCGCCTTGCCGACCTGCAGGAGCGCCTCGATGTGCTCTGCAAGGAGCGCGAGGAGTTGCTGCTGCGGATCGAAACCGTGGCCACCCTCCGCCAGGAGGCCTTCATGGAGGCCTTCACGGCCGTGGACGGCCACTTCCGCACGATCTTCGCCGGCCTCTCCGATGGCGAGGGCTACCTGCAACTGGAGAACCCCGAATCCCCCCTCGATGGCGGCCTGAGCCTGGTGGCCCATCCCAAGGGCAAGGCGGTGCGGCGGCTGGCCTCGATGAGCGGCGGCGAGAAGTCGCTCACGGCCCTGAGCTTCCTGTTCGCCCTGCAGCGCTTCCGCCCTTCGCCCTTCTACGCCCTCGACGAGGTGGACAGCTTCCTCGACGGGGTGAACGTGGAGCGCCTGGCGGCCCTGATCGCCCGACAGGCCGAGGAGGCCCAGTTCATGGTGGTGAGCCACCGGCGACCGATGATCGGGGCCGCCACCCGCACCATCGGCGTCACCCAGGCCCGCGGCGCCCACACCCAGGTGGTGGGATTACCACCTGCCGCCTGAACGGCACCGCCCGGCTTCTCGGCCACAATGCGCCCATGACAACCACTCCTCCCGGCAGCGACCCGACCGCAACACCGGCCGCCACCCCGAGCGATCGCCTCTGGCTGCGCTCGGAGCTGATGGGAACCCAGGTGATCACCCGCGATACGGGACGCCGGCTGGGCGTGGTGGGCGAAGTGGTGGTGGATATCGACCGCCGTGAGGTGGTGGCCCTGGGCCTGCGCGACAACCCCCTCACCCGCTTCCTGCCCGGCCTGCCGCGCTGGATGCCGCTGGAAAGCATCCGCCAGGTGGGCGACGTGATCCTGGTGGATTCCGCCGATTCCCTCGCCGAGGGCTTCAACCCGGATCGCTACAGCAAGGTGATCAACTGCCAGGTGATCACCGAGGCCGGCGAACAGCTGGGCCGGGTTCTGGGCTTCAGCTTCGACATCGAAACCGGCGAGCTCACCACCCTGGTGCTCGGGGCCCTGGGCGTTCCCCTGCTGGGGGAGGGGGTGCTGAGCACCTGGGAGCTCACCGTGGAGGAGATCGTGAGCAGCGGGCCCGATCGGATCATCGTGTACGAGGGCGCCGAGGAGAAGCTCAAGCAGCTGGGCACCGGCCTGCTGGAGAAGCTCGGCGTGGGCGGACCCAGCTGGGAGCAGGAGGAGCGGGAGCGCTACCGCCTCAACATGGTGCCGGTAGAAAACCAGCTGGCGGCAGGCCAACCCACGGTGCAGGAGCAGCAACGTCGCATCCAGCCCGCCACCACCCGACGCTTCGAGACCGACGAGGACTACGACTACGTGGAGGTGGAGGAGCGCCGGGAGCGGGAGCCGCTGCGCCAGCGTCGCTACCTCGATGAGGAGCCCTATGAGCCCCAGCGCCGCCCCCCGGCCCCCCCGGCTCCGGCCCGCCGCTACGTGCGCGATGAGGGGCCCCTGGATGTGGAACCCCTCGACGACGACAGGCCTGCGCCCCGCCGGCGTGAGCCCAGCGGCGACCCCTGGTGATTCAGCTCGCGCCCTCAGAACGCTGGGGCTCGAAGTTGAGTGAGGCGGAATTCACGCAGTAGCGCAGGCCGGTGGGCTGGGGTCCATCGGGGAACACGTGGCCCAGGTGGGCATCACAGCTGGCGCACTTGATCTCGGTGCGCACCATGCCGTGGGTGGTGTCGGTGTGGGTGGTGATGGCACCGGGATTGGCCCCATCCCAGAAGCTGGGCCAGCCCGTGCCGGATTCAAACTTGGTGGCGGAGCTGAACAGCTCGCTGCCGCAGCACACGCAGCGGTAAACCCCCTGGGCCTTGTTGTCCCAGTAGATGCCGGTGAAGGCACGCTCGGTGCCCCCCCGGCGCGCCACCTGGAACTGTTCGGGGCTGAGCTGCTGGCGCCACTCGTCGTCGGAGCGCTGCAGCTTGCCGGGGCCGCCGAGGGTGAGGTTCTCGCTGCCGGACTCCGCCATCAACCTGAGGGGGGAAGGGTGTGCGGCCCCAAGCTAGGCAGCAGCTCCCGCACCATGGCGGCCAGGGCCGCCACGGCGCCCGGCTCGCCCCGCAGGCTGCGCAGGTCATCGCGCAGGCCGGCCAGGCGCTCCGGGCTCTCCAGCCACTCGGCGGCCTCGGCCGCGATCTGAGCCGGGGTGATCTCCCCCACCCGTTCCGGCACCACCGACCGTCCGGCAGAGATGTTCGGCCAGGCCAGGAAACCGTGGTGGCGCATGCGCCAGGCGGTGAGCGCCGCCCCCAGCAGCCAGCGCAGGAGGGGCAGACGGGCCAGGAGGCCCAGGCCACCGTCCCAGGCCTGCATCACATGCAGGTGCTGAGTGGGCACCAGCACGATCATCGGCACCCCCAGGGCCCCCAACTCGGCGGTGTTGGCACCCACGGTGGTGAGGGCCAGGCGGCACTGGCTCAGCACCCCATGGGCCGGCTGCTGCTCGATCAGCAGGATGGGCGTGCCCGCCGCTGTCTGCAGCTGCAGCCCCTGGGGACCCTCCACCAGCCGCGGCTCCCCGGCGGCGTAGTGGGCCGCGATCGGATTGGCCTGGCTGCCATGGGCCAGGAGCTCGGTGATGCTCGTGGTGGGGGCCACGGGCAGCAGAAAGCGACAGCCGGGGCGGAGCGCCGCCAGCCGATCCGCCGTGTCGAGCAGAAACGGAACACCCACCTGGAGTTTGGCCCGCTTGGAGCCCGGCATCAGCGCCACCCACTCGCCCGGGGGCAGGGGCCGATCGGCCCGGGCCGCCTCCGAGAGGTCGGCCATAAGGTCGCCCACCACAGTGCAGCGCTCGCGCCAGCGGGGGCTCAGGCGGCTGGCAGCTGCGGGACCCATGGCGGCGATGCGGTCACTCCAGCGGGGCCAGCGCGCCACCCACTCGGCATAGGTGAGATGGCGATAGCCCAGCCGCGCCGAGAGCAGCACGGTCCAGAACTGGTCGCCGCCCAGGAACACCACCACCCCACGGCGGGGCCAGGGCCCGTGGCGGCGCGGCCGCAGCAGCAACCACCAGAAGCGCGAGGCGGGCAGAACCCGCTCGAACAGTCCCATGCGCAGGGCCACCTGGTGCTCGCTGCCAGTGGCGTTGGGGCAGGGCACCAGCACCAGCTGGAGGCCCAGGTGCGCTCCGGGCTGGAGGGGCCGCAGGGCCAGGTCCCGGTGCAGCCGCTGGGCCAGGGGACGCACCCAGGTGGCCAGTTCGCCAGGACCGTTGCACACCAGCACGATGGCCGCCTGTTCAGGAGCCGGCTGGTTCACGCAGGGGAATGAAAAATGCGGATGGCGAGACTTGAACTCGCAAGACCGAAGTCACACGCCCCTCAAACGTGCGTGTCTACCAATTCCACCACATCCGCGTGGTTTGTTGATCTGGCCACAGGCCCGATCGGGGGAGAACCTGACCAGAGGGACTGATCGAGGTGAGGGAACGAAGCCGCCGTGGGGCGTTTCGCTTGAGCAATATACCCATCACACCTCCCGGCAGCCCAGCCCGTCCAGGGGGCGGATGTGCCGGTGAGCACTGATACAGTCCCCAACGGCCTGCGCTGCCGGATCTGCCGGCCTGCCACTGGATGCCCATCGGCAAACTGCTGATCGCCAACCGTGGCGAGATCGCTCTACGAATCCTGCGCAGCTGCCGCGAACTCGGGATCCCCACCGTGGCCGTGTTCAGCACGGTGGACAAGAACGCCCTACACGTGCAGCTGGCCGATGAGGCCGTGTGCGTGGGTGATGCCCCCAGCAGCAAGAGCTACCTCAACATCCCCAACATCCTGGCCGCCGCCACCTCCCGCGGCGCCGATGCCATCCACCCTGGCTACGGCTTCCTGGCCGAGAACGACAAGTTCGCCGAGATCTGCGCCGCCCACGGCCTCACCTTCGTGGGCCCCTCCCCCGAGGCGATCCGCTCGATGGGCGACAAGTCGACCGCCAAGGCCACCATGCAGCGGGTGGGGGTGCCCACCATTCCCGGCAGTGAGGGGCTGCTGCAGAGCGTGGCGGAGGCCGCCCAGCTGGCCGAGGCCATGGGTTATCCCGTGATGATCAAGGCCACCGCCGGCGGTGGCGGCCGGGGGATGCGGCTGGTGCCGGGGCCCGAGCAACTCGAGAGCCTGTTCAAGGCCGCCCAGGGCGAGGCCGAGGCCGCCTTTGGCAACCCCGGCCTCTACATGGAGAAATTCATCGACCGGCCCCGCCACGTGGAGGTGCAGGTGCTGGCCGATCGCCACGGCAATGTGGTGCACCTGGGCGAGCGCGACTGCTCGATCCAGCGCCGCCACCAGAAGCTGCTGGAGGAGGCGCCGAGCGTGGCCATCAACGCCGACCTGCGCCGCCAGATGGGCGATGCCGCCGTGGCCGCCGCCCGCACCATCGGCTACGAGGGTGCCGGCACCGTGGAGTTCCTGGTGGACCGGGGCGGCAACTTCTATTTCATGGAGATGAACACCCGCATCCAGGTGGAGCACCCTGTCACCGAGATGGTGACCGGGGTGGATCTGATCGCCGAGCAGCTGCGCATCGCCGGCGGCGAGCCGATCTCCGTGACCCAGGACCAGATCAAGCTCACCGGCCACGCCATCGAGGTGCGCATCAACGCCGAAGACCCCCGCCAGAACTTCCGCCCCGCCCCCGGCAAGATCACCGGCTGGCTACCGCCGGGCGGCCCCGGTGTGCGCTTCGACAGCCACGTGTACACCGGCTACGAGATTCCGCCCTTCTACGACTCCCTGATCGGCAAGCTGATCGTGTGGGGAACCGATCGGGATCACGCCCTCAGACGCCTGCGGCGCGCCCTCTCGGAGTGCGCCGTCACGGGCATCCCCACCACGATCGAGTTTCACCTGCAACTGCTCGATCGCCCGGAGTTCCAGGCGGGCGATGTGCACACCAAGTTCGTGGAGCAGGAGATGCTGCCTCAGGCCTGAGCGCTGCGCAGCATCACCTGGGTGAGCAGGCCCTGCTGGCCCACCAGCAGCTCCCGCAGCAGGCTCACCAGCCCCACCCAGATCACTGGGGTCACATCCACACCCCCGATGGGAGCGATCACCCGGCGGGTGGCGGCCAGCAGCGATTCGGTGGGGATCGCCACCAGTCTGAGCGCACCCTTGCCCAGGTCGAGCTGGGGGTACCAGGTGAGCACGATGCGGAACAGGAACAGCAGCGTCCAGGCCGAGAGCAACAGCCCCAGCAGCAGATGCAGCGCCGGCAGCACCGAGCGCAGGAGGGCCAGGGCGTCAGGTCCCGTCACAAAGCTCTAAGCAGCTGCCCCAGGATCGTAGGAACCCACCATCACTGCCTAGGATCCGCCCCGGATTAGTCGGTGCCATGACCCCTTCCCTCGCCAACTTCCTGAACAGCCTCCTGTGGGGTGCGGTGATCGTGGTGGTGCCCATCAGCATTGCCCTCGTGCTGATCAGCCAGAACGACCGCGTGGATCGCAAGCTCTGATCCCCTCGCCATGATCCCCTCGCCATCGCCCGTAGAGTGGTGATACAGGGCCTCTTGATCTGTGGTTAACGCCAGCCTGAACTGGGCCAGCATCGTCGGCATCGTGCTGGCCGTCGGTGGGGCTTTCCTCTACTTCATGAGGAGCTTCAAGCCCGCCCTGGCGCGCGACTACGACGTGTTCTTCGCCGCCGTGGGCCTGCTCTGCGGCGGCATTCTGTTTTTCCAGGGCTGGCGACTCGACCCGATCCTCCAGTTCGGGCAGTTCCTGCTGGCTGGCACCACGGTGTTCTTCGCCTACGAGAGTGTGCGCCTGCGGGGCGTCACCACCGAACAGGCCAGGCGCTCCTCCTATTTCGACGACGAGGAACCAGAGCCCAGGCCCCGCATGGGCGGTGGCCGCGCCTGGGGCGAGGGGGTGGATCGCTTTGACGAACCCCAGCCCCTGCGGCGTCGCATCCGCTCCCGCGACGAGGACTACGACGAGCGCGCTGGCGACGAGGAGGATTTCTACCGTCCCCGCCGACCGGCCCGCGCCGCCATTCCCGAACGGGCCGCCTCCCGCGGGGGGCGCCCCGAATCCGGCCCCAACGACCCCTGGGCTCGCGAAGCCTCCCCGGGCCGGGATCGCGGTCGCAGCCCTGAGCGGCCGACGCCCGCCGGCGAGCCCCCCAGCCGCTACCGAGCCGGCTCCTCCGCGCCGGCGGCCAACGATTTCGGCGCCCGTCGTCAGGGCCGTGAGGAACAGCGCCGCGGCACCCGCCCCGGTGCCAGCAGCGCCGACGACATGCCCCGCTCCAGCCGCCGCCCAGGCGCTGCAGCAGCTCCCGCCAGCGGCATTCCCCAGGGTTCCCCGTACCAGCAGCGACCCCCCGCCAGCGCTGGGGCTGGGCCCCAGGTGAGCGATGCCGACTTCAGCCCGGTGCGCCCCCCTGCCGGAGAACGCCCCCGCCCCTCCGCCGATCAGCCCGGCTCGTCGCCAGCGCCGGCACCGCGCGACAACAGCTCCCGTTTCGACGACTGAACGCACCTCGGGCGATCGTTGCCACCTGTGCGGCAGCGGCCGCGCTGTTGAGCGGCTGCGCCGGTCTTGGGCTGCGGCGCCAGCCGGCGGCTCCGGTGGGGCTTGGCCCCGAGAGCCGTCAGGAGCCAGCCATCAGCGGCGATGGCCGCCTGCTGGCCTCGGTGGTGGAGCGTGGCGGCCGCAGCACCGTGTTGCTGCAGGACCGCCGTAGCGGCCAGGTGTTGCCGCTTCGGCATCTGCGCGGGCAACAGCCCCACAGCTCCCCTGCCCTGAGCTGGAACGGCCGCTACCTGGCGCTGGTGGTGCAGCAGGGGCCCCGCCGCCAGGCCGTGGTGGAAGACCGGCTCAGTGGCCAGCTGCATCCGCTGTTCCTGCCACCGGGCCGCGAACCCCAGCGCCTCAGCCTGGCGGCCGATGGCCGGCGGGTGGCCATCGAACTGCTCGATAACGGCCAACGGCGGGTGGAGCTGTTCGATCTGAGCGGTCTGCTGGAGCCCGATCTGGCACCGGGGCAACGCGAGAGTGGTGGCGGTCCGGGGGTGGTGCCATGAGGCGCTTCGCTCCGGCCATGGCCCGCCAGCTGCCGGGTCTGGCCCTCGCGCTGCTGCTGGGGGGCTGCCTGGGGAACCAGCTGCGGCCCCTGCCAGGGCTGAACCAGCAGCTGAGCCGCCTGGGCAGCAGCCATGAGCCCGCCCTGGCCGGCCCCTGGCTGGCCCTGATCGCCGGACGCCAGGGCCGCGAACAGGTGCTGTTGATCAACGTGGCGCGCCAGGCACCCGAACCTCTGCTGGGGCTGAATCGCCCGGATGCACAGCCCCTGAGCGTGGCCGTGGATCAACAGGGCGAGCGGCTGGCGCTGGTGCGGCAATTGGAGGGACGCACCGAGCTGGTGCTCTATCGCCGCTCGCTGAGGAGCCTGCAACCCATCACGATGCAGCCCGCCGGGGTGCCACGCCGCGTGAGCCTCAGCGCCGACGGCCGAGTGCTCGCCGTGGAGGTGAGCCGGGGCGGGCTCTGGCAGGTGGATCTGCTGGAGCTGCCCTGAGCGCCGCTCAGGAAACGAACCCCGCCCATTTCAGAAATGTCTGGCCGCTGAGGGCCTCCACCAGCAGGATCGCGGCAAAGCCCACCATGGCGAAACGGCCGTTCACCCGCTCGGCGTAGGCGCTCCAGCCGAAGGCGGGCACGTCGTGGGTGGTGGCGCTGGTGGCGGGGGTGGCTGGGGTGGAGTCGGTCATGGGGTCAGGCGCCGGGGTTGAAGTCATAGCTGGCGGCGGGGATCAGCTTCCAGCTGCCCTGGCCATCGAGCTCGAGCACGGTGTCGTGGAACGACTTGAGGGTGGGGCGATGGCCCACGCTCACGAAGGCCATGTCGCGCTGGGCCAGCAGTTGGTAGAGGTGCTTCTCGGTGGCCACATCGAGGGCACTGGTGGCCTCATCCAGCACCACGAAGCGGGGCGAGTTGAGCAGCAGGCGGGCAAAGGCCAGGCGCTGCTGCTCGCCCAGGGAGAGCAGGCGAGGCCAGTCCTGCTTGATGTCGAAGTCGGGATAGCGCTGCACCAGTTCGGGCAGGCGCACCTCCTCCAGCACGCTGCGCAGGTGCTGATCGCTGAAGCGCTTGGGATCCTGGGGATAGCAGAGCTGCTCCCGCAGGCTGCCCAGAATCATGTAGGGCTTCTGGGGAATGAACAGCAGCTCCGAGAGGGGCGGCCGCTCCACCTGGCCAGCGGCGGGAGGCCAGAGGCCACTCACCAGGCGCAGGAATGAGGTCTTGCCGCAGCCACTGGGCCCCACCACCAGCACCCGCTGACTGGGACCCACCTCCAGGCTCAGATCGTGGATCAGGCGCCGCTCGCTATGGGGCGGCACCAGGTCCACATGGCGCACCAGCAGGGAATGGGCACAGGCCTCGCCACCGGGCTCGCCCCGCAGCAGATCGCGATCGGCATTGGCCTGGCAGATGGCGTCCACCTTGCCCTGGAAGCCCTCCAGGCGGCTGATCGAGGCGGAGAAGGCCGCCAGGCGATCGATGTTGTTCACGATGTAGCTCACGGAGAACAACACCTGAGAGAAGGCGATGCTGGCCTGGCCGAACACACCGAAATCCACCTGCTTGGCGAAGTAGATCGGTGCGATCACCAACCAGGGCAGAAATCGCGAGAAGTAGTCGTAGGAGCGCTGGATCACGCTGATCAGCGCCTCCCAGACGATCAACTTGTTGTAGTTGCGGATCGCCCCACCCAGCCGTCGCTCCGCCTCGCGCGATTCCTGGTTCTCGCCCCGGTAGAAGGCGATCGATTCGGCATTGTCGCGGATGTGCACCAGGCCGTAGCGGAAGTCGGCCTCCAGCCGCAGCTGGTCGTAGTTCAGGGCCACCAACTTGCGGCTGGCGAACACGATCACGGCCGTGCCCGCCACGGAATACACCAACAGCCAGAGGGCCAGCGTGGAACTGATGGTCCACAGCACCACAATGAAGCTAACGAAGGTGAGCAGGGCCGAAACAATCTCCACCGTGACACTCAAGCTGGTGCTGGTGAAACTGGCCGCGTCCTGAGAAATCCGTTGATCGGGGTTGTCGATCTCCTCGGCGCCCTCATCATTGGGATTGAGAACGTAGTAGGCCCGATTACTAAGATAGCGATTCAACAGCCTGCCACTCAACCACTCCCGCCACAGCAAACCAAGCCTGGGGATCAGATAGCTCTGCAGGGCACGAATCGGCAGTGCAAGCACCAGACAGAAGGCATAGATCGCCACAACCTGCCAGAACTCATCGGCCTTGTAAGCCACCAGGGTGTTATCAACATTGCGGGCGATATAGCTGATGCCCACATTGATGCCATTGATCACCAGGATCAGCAGCGTGATCACCCCCATCAACAGCCAGGGCAGCCAGCGCCCCTGGCGCAGCTTGCTGCGCAGTGCCACAAAACAGCCCAGTCCCAGGGCAAACAGCACCATCACCACCACCCCGGCGGGGCTACCCCAGATGGCGGCCACCTGTTGCGGCACCCCGGGCAGGAAGCGCCCCTGGAGCTCGGGAGTCAGCGCGCCGCTGATCGCCACCACCCCGGTGAGCAGCAGCAGGGTGGCGCCCACCACCACCGCCAGCAGCGCCGCGATCAGCAGCAGAAACTGCCAGGAGCTTGTCTCCTCAATCGGCAGAAAGTAGGGCTGGGCCAGGCGCTGCAGCTTGCCGAGCTGGCTGCGAAAGGCCTTCAGGGGACTCATGACGGCGGGCAAGTGCCGCCATTCTCACCCCGGGGGCCAGGCCAGGGGTCGGCCTCCGATCACATGCACATGCAGGTGGAACACGGTCTGGCCGGCGTCCGCCCCGCTGTTGATCACGGTTCGGAAGCCCTCCAGACCCTCCTGGCGGGCCACCTGCGCCGCCACCAGCAGCAGATGGCCCAGCAGGGGGCCATGCTCCGGCTGGGCCTCCGCCAGATTCACCAGTGGCTCCCGCGGGATCACCAGGATGTGCACGGGCGCCTGGGGCTGCACGTCGCGGAAGGCCAGGCACTGGTCATCGGCATACACCTGATCGCAGGGGATCTCTCCCCGCAGGATGCGGCCAAAAATCGTGTCGTTGACAGGCTCAGCCATGGACGCCGGAGGCGGAGGTGAAGGGCCCGGACAGCCAGGCAGCCAGCAGAACAGCCAGGCAGCAGAACAGCCAGGCAGCAGAACAGCCGTGGCGGAACAGCGGTGGCACAACACCCCTGAACAATCCGGTGGGTAGATGTTGGCACGATGCAGCGGCGGCGCCCTGCTGGGTTTGGAGGCCGTGGAGGTGTCCGTGGAGGTGGACATCGCCCCGGGCCTCCCCGGCCTGCTGATGGTGGGCCTGGCCGATGCGGCGGTGCAGGAATCGCGGGAGCGGGTGCGGGCGGCACTGCGCAACAGCGGCCTGCGGATGCCCCTCACCCGGGTGATCGTGAACCTGGCCCCGGCCGACCTGCGCAAGGAAGGTCCCGCCTTCGATCTGCCCATCGCCCTGGCGGTGCTGATGGCCAGTGGCCAACTCAACCCCCAGCGGATGGAGGGGGTGTGGAGTGCCGGCGAACTGGGCCTCGATGGCAGCCTGCGGCCGATCCGCGGGGCCATGGCCCTGGCCATGGCGGCCCGTCGCTGTGGCGCCCGGGCCCTGGTGGTGCCGGTGGCGAACGGAGCCGAAGCAGCCCTGGTGGATGGGTTGCCCATCTGGCCCGCGGACACCCTGACCCAGGTGCTGGCCCTGCTGGCGGATCCCTCCCTGGCCAGTCCGCCGCGGCTCCGGCCCCAGCCCCGCCCCAGCGGCCGTGCGCTCGACCTGGCCGAGGTGCAGGGACAACTGCATGGCCGCCGCGCCCTGGAGATCGCCGCCGCCGGGGCCCATCACCTCCTGTTGGTGGGCCCACCCGGCAGTGGCAAGACGATGCTGGCCAGGCGGTTGCCGACGCTGCTGCCCCCGCTGAGCCGGGAGGAGGCCCTGGAGCTGAGCCAGCTCTATTCCGTTGCCGGCCTGCTGGAGCGGGATGCGGGGCTGCTGCAACAACGCCCCTTCCGGGCCCCGCACCACGGCTGCTCCAGCGCGGCCCTGGTGGGCGGTGGCAGCGTGCCACGGCCGGGGGAGCTGGCCCTGGCGCACCACGGCGTGCTGTTCCTCGACGAGCTCGCTGAGTATCGGCGCGACGTGCTCAACCAGCTGCGCCAGCCCCTGGAGGAGGGGGAAATCTGGATCAGCCGGGCCCGGCAGCGGCTGCGCTTTCCCTGTGCAGCGGCCCTGGTGGCCGCCACCAATCCGTGCCCCTGCGGCTGGTTCGGCGATCCCAGCCGGCCCTGCCGCTGCAGCACCGCCATGCGGGAGCGCTACTGGGGCAAGTTGTCGGGCCCGCTGCTGGACCGCATCGACCTGCAGGTGGTGGTGCGACGGTTGGACGCGGACGATCTGGGCCGCAGCTACCACCGAACTGCCGCATCCAGTGCCGCCGCATCCAATGCCACCGACCCCAGCACCACAGAATCCAGCGCAGTGGTGGCCGCGCGGGTGCTGGAGGCCCGGCGGCGCATGCAGCGGCGCAACCCGGGAGCCATCGCCAACAGCCAGCTGAGCGGGTCTGCCCTGCGCCGTTACGGGCAGGTGGAGGTCGAGGCGCTGCAGCTGTGGCAGCAGGCGATGCAGCAGCGGGGGCTTAGCGCGCGCTCAGCCGAACGGGTGCTGCGGGTGGCCCGCACCATTGCCGACCTGAGCGGCGAGGAGAGCGTCACCGCCACGGCGATCGCCGAGGCCCTGGGGTTCCGCAGCTTCGACCAGTGCCGTCAGTGCTTGTAGGGATGATCCCGGTAGGGCTGAACGCCCACCTTGGGGGGCATGTGCTGGCGCTCCTCCAGCGGATCGCCGAACGCGTGTCCAACGCTGGAGGCAAACCAGCGATTGAGTGCCGCCATCAGCCTGGTCATGGGACGCTCCTGCATCGCGATCACTTCCATCATTGGCAGCCAACAACAAAGCGGGAACCGGTAAAAACACCGATTCCCGCCAGGGAGCTTGGATGGTTGTGGCGATCCCGGGGCGCCGGATCAGCTACTGACCAGAGGCTGATCAGCGGCGGCGGCGGCGCTGCTGGGCCTTGCGCTTGTACTTCTCGGTGGGGGTTTCGTGGTGACGCAGGCGCTTGAGGTCGGCAAAGATTCCGGCCTTCGACACCTGTCGCTTGAAGCGGCGCAGCGCCGATTCGATGCCTTCGTTCTCGCCAACGGTGACCTGGGTCATGTACCGCTCAATGGGTCTGCAGTTGAGCGATCGTAGCAACTGCCCCGACACCCCCTCAGCGGGCCGGCCGGGCCGGCTGCGGAGGCGGGACCGGACTGGGTGCGGCCGAAGTCGGTGCCGCTGAACTCGGAACCGCGGAACCGGAAGCGGCCGGCGCTGAGGCGGGTGCCGTGATGGAACCCTCCGGCCAGCTGTCGCGGTAGACGTACACATGCCCCAGGGCACGGCCTCCGAAGTGGCGGCGCATCAGCTTCCAGCCCGGTTCAGGCACGAACTGCAGGAAGCCACCGGCGTGACCACCCGTGCGGGCCACCAACATCTCAGGGCCGGCCCCGGGCTTGGTGGGGATGGCCAGCAGCCGGTTGTCGTTGCCCTGGCGCACCACGCTGAGGCGATACACCGTGGCCAGATCCGTGCCACCCACCCGCACCGAATAGCCGTTGGCGTCGATGAAGCGGTTGCAGATGCCGGTGAAGTCGAAGGTGGCCAGCAGGGGGTTCACCACGCTGGGGTTGGCGCCCTGGGCCGAGAAACAGGGCCGTGCGGCACTGCGCTGCTCGTAGATGTTGAGCTGGGCGCGGCTGCCATCGCCGATGGGGGCCGCCACGATCACGAACTTGGTCTGATCCACCTCCACGGCTTTGAACAGCGACTGGCTGCTGGCTGGCAGCTGGGGAGCCAGCGCGGCGAGCCCAGCGGCGGAGAGCAGCGACACCAGGGTGCGGGCCGGGTTGATCACAGCGGGTGTTCAGGCAGTGCGGGGATCGTAGAAGTGGCGCAGCGCTTGGCCACAGCCCTCAGGCCGGCTTGTTGATCCGGATCGCCACCAGCAGGCTGAGCAGGGTGCCGGGCAGGGCCAGCCCCAGAATCAGGCGCGTGGTGCCCACGCCCAGGTCGGGGTCGCCGTAGGCCAGTTCGAACACCGAGCCGGTGGCGGCGATGCCGAGGATGCAGGCCAGGGCCAGGAACAGGCCGGCCAGGGGTTTCATGGGCATGGCTGGCGTCCTCAGGCGATGGAGCGCACGTCGGCACGATTGAAGCCCTTCTCATTCAGGCCCTCGCGCAGCTTGTCCTCGTCGGTGACGCGATCCACGAACAGCACCCCATTGAGGTGGTCCATCTCGTGCTGGATGCAGCGGGCCATCAGGCCATCGGCCTTCAGCTTCTTGGGGCGGCCCATCTCATCGCGGAAGCTCACCTCGACCACGCTGGGCCGCACCACATCCAGGTAAACGCCGGGGATGCTCAGACAGCCCTCCTCGTAGGTGCAGATCGTGCCGCCCACGGCGGTGATCTCCGGGTTGATGAGCACCAGCGGCGGGCTGCTGGGGTCCTCGATCTCCAGATCGATCACCAGCAGCTGCTGGTGCACGCCGATCTGGGGAGCGGCCAGGCCGATGCCGCGGGCGGCGTACATGCTCACCAGCATGTCGCGGGCAAGGCTGCGCACCGCCTCGTCCACCTTGCCGATGCGCCTGGCGGGGGTGCGCAGCACCGCATCGCCGAGCTTGTGGATGTCGTAGGGAGGCTGCTCCACGGGCTCCTTGGACACCTGCAGACGGCCCGAGAGCTCTGCGGAGCGCGCCAACCTGGCGAAGCTGCTGGCCAAGGCGTGTCCTCTGTGGCGGGTTCTCAAGGTTCATTCTAGAAGCTGCCCACAGCCAGATCCGGTGAGCCCAATCCCTGCTGCCCAGCCCCCGGCGGCCAGCCAACCCCTGGCGGCGGCACAGGCGGTGGGCCGGACTCCAGCCCTGAAGGAACCGCAGTGGCTCGATGGACACCTCTTCTGGCTGGAGCAGCGCCCCCAGGAACAGGGCCGCACCACGCTGCTGCGCCGGGCCAGCCCCGAGGCGCCCCCCGAGGAACTCACCCCCGGCCCCTGGAACCTGCGCAGCCGGGTGCATGAATACGGCGGCGGCGCCTGCGCCCTGGGCCACCGCAGCGATGGCGCGGCCGTGGCGGTGTTCGTGCACGACGGCGACCGCAGCCTCTGGCGCCTCGATCTCGATCGTGCCGACGCCGTGCCGGTGCTCCTGGGGGGCGCCGAGGCCTTCGGCATGGCCGCCGGGGCCCTCGGCGGCGGCCTGATCGATGCCGGCCGCGATCGCTGGATCGGCGTGCTGGAGGCCGATGGCCGCGACCATCTGGTGGCGATGCCGCTCGAGGGCGGCGGGGCCCAGCGGATCCATGCCGCCGCCGACTTCTGCGGCTACCCAGCCCTGAGTGAATCGGGTCGCCACCTGGCCTGGGTGGAGTGGCAACAACCCGCGATGCCGTGGGAGCGCAGCGCGCTGTGGCTGGGCGAGCTGGAGGCCGGCGGCAACCTCTCGACCTGCCGCCCGGTGGCGGGCTCCAACGGCGCCAGCCCCCAGGCGATCTCGGTGTTCCAGCCCCTCTGGGCCGGCGACGATCTGGTGGTGGCCAACGACCGCAGCGGCTTCTGGAATCTCGAGCGGCTCGTTGGCGCTGACCTGCTCAGCGCCAACGAGCCCCCAACCTGGCAATCCGTACTGCCCATGGCGGCCGACTTCGCCATGCCCCAGTGGGTGTTCGGGATGAGCACCCACGCCTGGGACGGCACCCAGCTGCTGGCCTGCGCCTGCCGGGAGGGGAGCTGGCAGCTGGGGCGGGTGGGTCCGGCGGCGGAGTGGCAGCCCCTGGCCCAGCCCTTCAACGATCTGGCCGGCCTCTGCGCCGAGCGGGGCCGGCTGGCATGCGTGGCCGGCAACCCCACCACCCCCAGTGGCCTGCTGGAGCTGGAGCTGGCCCACGGCCAGTGGCACCACACCCCGGCGGCACCTTGCCCGCTGGAGCCCGATGCCATCAGCGTGCCGCAGCCGCTCTGGTTCGCGGGCCACGGCGACCAGCGCACCCACGCCTGGTACTACCCGCCAGCGGGCGGAGCCCATCCCCAGGCCCCCCTGCTGGTGAAGGGCCACGGCGGCCCCACCAGCATGGCCAGTACCGACCTGAACCTGGCTATCCAGTACTGGACCTCCCGCGGCTGGGGCGTGGTGGATGTGAACTACGGCGGCTCCACCGGCTTCGGCCGCGCCTACCGGGAGCGACTGGATGGCCAGTGGGGCGTGGTGGACGTGGCGGACTGCGCCGCCGCCGCCAAGGCCCTGGTGGCCGCCGGCAAGGCCTGCGCCGACCGCATCGCCATCGAGGGAGGCAGCGCCGGCGGCTTCACCACCCTGGCGGCCCTCTGCTTCACCGAGGTGTTCCGGGCCGGAGCAAGCCGCTACGGCGTGGCCGATCTCGGCGCCCTGGCCCACGACACCCACCGCTTCGAGGCCCGCTATCTCGATGGCCTGGTGGGGCCATGGCCCGTAGCGAAAGCCACCTACGACGCCCGCTCGCCCCTGCAACATGCGGATCGCATCCGCTGTCCGGTGATCTTTTTCCAGGGGCTTGAAGACCGGGTGGTGCCGCCGGATCAAACCGAACGCATGGCCCTGGCCCTGCAGACCAACGGCATCCCGGTGGAGGTGCACCTGTTCCCAGACGAGGGCCACGGCTTCCGCAGCGGCGCCACCCAGATCCAGGTGCTCGAGGCCACCGAGGCCTTCTTCCGCCGCCATTTCGGCCTGTGAACAGCCTGGCCTGGCTCGCTCTGGCCCTGGCGGTGCTCACCGTGCTGCTGCTGATCGGCACGGCAGCCGGCAAGGCGATGGGCATGACCCGCTGGGGCGTGCCGGAGGCCCTGCTGGCCGGCAGCCTCGGCCTGCTGATCGCGCCGAGCGGCCCGCTGCCGCTGCTGCCCCAGGGGGTGATCGACATCTGGAGTGAGCTGCCGCTGGTGCTGCTCACCCTGGTGTTCAGCTCCCTGTTGCTGGGCAAGCCCCTGCCCCGCATCGGCGCCCTGTGGCGCCCCGTGACGGCCCAGCTGCTGCTGGCCCTCACCCTGGCCTTCGGCCAGTTTCTGGTGGGGGGCCTGGCGGTGCTGTTGGTGCTGCAGCCGTTGATGGGAGCGCCACCGGTGATGGCCGCCTTGATTGAGGTGGCCTACGAGGGGGGCCACGGCTCCGCTGCCGCCATGGGGCCCACCTACGCCCGGCTGGGGCTGGAGAGCGGCGAGGCCCTGGGGCTGGCGATGGCCACGGTGGGGCTGCTCACCGCCACCCTGGTGGGTGGCCTGGTGGTGGTGCTGGGCCGCCGCCGCCGCTGGCTGCTGGCCAGCACGCTGCCGGTGGCCCAGGATCCGGGCCCCGCTGCCGCCCCGTCCGCGGACCATCCAGCCGATCCACCGGCCGCCACCCCCTGGCAACAGCTCACGATCTGGCTGCCCAACCTGGCCCTCTGCGGCATCGCCGTGCTGCTGGGGGTGCTGATGCTCAGCGGGTTGCAGCTGGCAGCGATGCGGCTGGGGAGTGGCTTCGCCCTGGTGATCGAGGGGCTGCCGGTGTTCCCGCTGGCGCTGCTGGGATCCCTGCTGGTGCGGCTGGCCCTGGAGCGCAGCGGCCAGGCCCGCTGGGTGGCCCCGGCGGTGCAGGGGCGCGTGGGCACGCTGTCGGCGGATCTGTTGATCACCGCCGCCACCGCCTGCCTGGATCTCTCACTGCTGGGGCGCCAGTGGCTGCCGCTCACGGTGCTGGCGCTGGCGGGCCTGGCCTGGAACGTGGCGGTGGTGCTGCTGCTGGCGCCGCGGATCCTGCCGCCGAACTGGTTCGAGCGGGGGCTGGTGGAATTCGGCCAGGCCACCGGCGTGGCCGCCAGCGGCCTGCTGCTGCTGAACATGGTGGATCCGCAGGATCAGGGTGACGCGCTCACCCCCTTCTCGATCAAGCAGCTGCTGCTGCAGCCCTTCATCGCCGGCGGCATCATCACCGTGGTGGCCCCGCTGGCGATCAGCAGCTGGGGCCTGGCCACCTGGACGGAGCTGTGCCTGGGATTGGTGCTGCTGTGGATCAGCCTGGGGCTGTGGCTCAGCCGCAGCCATCCGGAGGCGGAGTAGCGCTCAGGGTCCCGTAGTGGCGCAGGCGCATCTGCTCGGCCACCCGCTCCATCTCCGCCGCTGAGAGCAGCGGCGGTTCCCCCAGCTGCAGGGCCACCAGATACATGCGGGCCAGGGTTTCCACCTCGATCGCCAGGGCCAGGGCCTGCTCCAGGCTGGTGCCGAGGCTCACCTGGCCGTGGTGGGCCAGCAGGCAGGCCTGGCGCTCGGCCAGGGCCGCCAGAGCCAGATCCGAGAGCTCCTGGCTGCCGAAGGTGGCGTAGCCGGCGCAGCGAATCTCGGGCCCGCCGGCTTGCACCACCATGTAGTGGAAGGGCGGTATACCGCGGCCGTGGCAGGCCAGGGCTGTGGCGTGGATCGAGTGGCAGTGCACCACCGCCGCGATCTCGGGCCGCTGGCGCAGCAGATCGGCGTGCAGGCGCCACTCCGAAGAGGGCGAGCGCCCCGGGGCAGCGGCGGAGCCGGGCAACGGCTGCCCCCGCCAATCGATCGCCACCAGATCGCCCGGCTCCATCTGCTCCGGAGGAACGGAGCTGGGGGTGATCAACAGGCCACCGTCGAGGCGCAGCGAGAGGTTGCCGGCGGTGCCCGTGTTGAGGCCTGAACGGCTCAGCCGCTGGGCCGCGTCCAGCAGCAGCTGGCGGGCCCGCTCCTCCCCTGCCATCGCCATCACTCGCCCCGCCGTTACGCCGCCGCCAACGCTACGGGGCACGGCCGCCAGTCGGACCAGAGCACCGGGCCAGGCAAGCTGTCACTAACATAACGCAAATGGAGTATCAGGATACTGGCGTCTCCCTCAGCGCTGATGGGGTCCCGGCGGGATCAGCGGCCATGCTCTGCCTGGGCACGGTGCATTCCTGGAGCATCTTCCGCAAGCCACTGGAGCGTGAACGGGGACTGGGCGCCACCACCAGCCTGCTGCCGTTCACGGTGCCGCTGGCTCAGCCGCGGCCCTGGGGATCCTGCTCGCCGGGGCCTTACTGCCTGGGGGCAGGTGCCAGGGTCAAGGTGGCGTTCCAGGCCGAGGCCGTCAGTAGGCGACGCAACGCGCGACTGGCACCCACGTTTCAGTTTGGCCATGACCCAGAGAAGTGGGCCGAGTTCAGAAAGCGATACCAAGCGGAATTGAAAAACAACCCGGCGCTCTCCGAGCTTCAGGCCATCGCGCGGCAGCGCGATATCACGCTTGTGTATGCAGCCAGGGATGAGATGCACAACGAAGCCGTGATCCTCAAGCAGATCCTGGAGCTCGGCAGCTGAGCATTCCTGCCCAGCGTGTTGGCCAGCCAATACCCCTCAAAGCTGCTCCTCAGCTCCCCGCGTACAGCTCCTTCAGCCCCGCCTCGCTGGCCGCAGCTACGCCCCGCTCGGTGATCAAAGCCGTCACCAGCCGGGCCGGGGTCACGTCGAAGGCGGGGTTGAAGCCGGCGCTGCCATCCGGGGTGAGCTGCACCGTGGTGATGGCGCCGCCGGGATCGCGGCCCTGCAGGTGGGTCACCTCCATGGCGCTGCGGGCCTCAATCGGGATCTCGGCCACACCGTCGGCGATGGTCCAATCGATCGTGGAGGCGGGCAGGGCCACATAGAAGGGCACGCCGTTGTCGTGGGCGGCCAGGGCCTTGAGGTAGGTGCCGATCTTGTTGCACACGTCGCCCGTGCGGGTGGTGCGGTCGGTGCCCACGATCACCGCATCCACCTGGCCGTGCTGCATCAAGTGGCCGCCGGCGTTGTCCACGATCACGGTGTGGGGCACGCCCTCCTTGCCAAGCTCAAACGCGGTCAGGCTGGCGCCCTGGTTGCGGGGGCGGGTCTCATCCACCCACACGTGGATGTTGAGGCCGGCGCGGTGGGCCTTGTAGATCGGGGCCAGGGCCGTGCCCCAGTCCACGGTGGCCAGCCAGCCGGCATTGCAGTGGGTGAGCACGTTGAACGGCTGTCCCTGGCGCTCGGTCGGCCGGGCCGCCGCCAGCTCCTGGAAGATCCGCAGGCCGTGATCGCCGATGGCCTCGCACATGGCCACGTCCTCATCGGCGATGGCGGCCGCTTCGGCCTTGGCCACCTCGGCCCGCTGCTCCGGCGGCAGCGGCTGCACCTTGGCCCGCACCCGCTCCAGGGCCCAGCGCAGGTTGATCGCCGTGGGCCGGGTGGCATTGAGCTGCTCAAACGCCGCCGCCAGGGCACCGTCGCCCGGATCGGCCTGCAGGGCCAGCATCAGCCCATAGGCGCCGGTCACACCGATCAGCGGCGCGCCCCGCACCACCATCGTGCGGATCGCCTCGGCCGCCTCATCGCAGCTGCTGAGGATGCGGGTGGTGCACTGATGGGGCAGCAGGGTCTGGTCAATCACGCCCACCGAGCGGCCACCCTGCTCCAGCCAGATGGTGCGCCAGGCCTTGCCGTCAATGTTCATGGCTGCGGGAGGAAACCGGATCTGCCCTTGATCATCCCTGGGGGAGCGCAGACACCCCGGCGCTGCGCATCCGGCGACTGTCCCGAATTCTGTACAGCTCGTACAGAATTCGGGAGCATGCCGCGCTGGCCACAGCAGCCCCGGCCAGCCGCTCAGATTGGCCTGTAGCCATACCAGTCCGGCACCTGCGGCTGGCTGAGCCCCTGTGGGTGCGGCTCGAGCCGCACATGCCAGCGCTCGCCGCCCAGCAGCTCCAGCTGCTCGATCGCCAGGCAGTCGTCAACAACGGCGAGATCGTCCTTGTGCCGCTGCAGGCCCCCAGACAGCCATTGGCGTTTGGCCGCTGCCTTGGCCGCCTGGGGCGAGCGCGCCACCACCAGACCGAAATGGTGCAGCTCCGCCAGGGAATCGGGGCGGTAGGCGCCCAGGTTCACGAACCAGAGCCGCTCGGGCCGGGGCGCGGCAGGCTCGCGCCCGAGGCGCACCGCCCAGCCATCCACCGCCCGCACCGCCATGAAGCTGTCCAGGTGCAGGCCCTCACGCCTGCCGAACCATTGGCGCCGCAGATCGGGGATCGTGGCGTCGATGCTGGGTCCGGCCACGAAGCGCACGTCGTGCAGCTCGATGTGGCTGGTGGCGGTGCGGCCGCCCAGCACCACCAGAAACAGCGTGCACTCCTGAGAGGCACTGCTGAGATCTTCTGGAGCGCAGGGTTGGTTGCCGCTTCCGTCAGGATGGTGCCCACCAGGCAGACCCATGGACTTCTTCGATCGGCAGTGGAGTTCCTACCGAGCCATCGTGGAACACAACCTGATGGAGCACCGCCAGGTGGCCGAGGCCACCGGGGCGGCCCTGGAGGGCTGGCTGGGGCAACGCCCGGCCGATGGCGCGGCGCCGGCGATGGTGGACCTCGGCTGCGGCGATCTGGCCCTGCTGGCCCCGCTGCTGCGGCGTCTGCCCCTGGGCAGCTACACCGGCCTGGATCTGGCGGCCGTGGTGCTGCCCCTGGCGGAGCAAGCCCTGGGTCCGGTGCCCTATCCAACCCACTGGCAGGAGGGCGACCTGCTGGCCTGGGCCCTCGGCAACCCTGGCGCAGCGCCCTCGCCACAGCGGATCGACATCCTCCATTCCGCCTTCGCCATTCACCACCTCAACGACGAGCAGAAGGCCACCTTCCTGAACGCCGCGCGGCAGCGCCTCAGCCCGGAGGGACTGTTCGTGTGGGTGGATGTGTTCCGGGAGCCCGGGGAAGAGCGCGAGGCCTATGTGCAGCGCTACGTGCGCCGGATCCGCTCGGGCTGGCACTCCCTCTCAGCTGAGCAACAGCAGCATGTGATCGATCACCTCAGCAGCTTCGACCTCCCGGCCGACCGCGAGGCCATCAGAGGCGTTGCCGAGGCCGCGGGCTGGCGCTGGCACTGGGCCTGGCAGGGGGAGCACAGGGCGGAGGCCCTGGCGGTGCTGACGCCGGCCTAACTGTGCTCGCGCAGGAACTGGATGGTGCCCTGCAGTTCCTCGGCCAGGCGATCGATCTCCTCGAAGCTGGTGGTGAAGCTGAGGCTGGCGCGGGCTGTGCCACTGAGGCCGTAGTGGCGATGCAGTGGTTGGGTGCAGTGGTGGCCACTGCGAATGCAGATGCCCGCGGCATCGAGCAGCTCGGCGATGTCGTTGGCGTGCAGGCCCTCCACCGTGAAGGCCGCCAGGGCGGCGCGGTCGGGCTGCTGATCCGGGGTGGGCCCCAGGATCCGTAGGCCATCGATCGCCTGCAGCCGCGTGAACAGATGGCGAGTGAGCCGCTGCTCCCAGGCATGGATGCGCTCCATGCCCAGGCTCTGGAGGTAATCGAGCGCCACACCCATGCCGATGGCCTCGCCGATGGCGGGGGTGCCGGCCTCGAACTTGTGGGGCAGCTCCGCCCAGGTGCTGTGGTCGAGATACACGTCCTGGATCATTTCGCCGCCACCCAGGAAGGGGGGCATCGCCTCCAGCAGGGCCTCGCGGCCCCAGAGGAAGCCCATGCCCGTGGGGCCACAGAGCTTGTGGGAGCTCCCCACCAGGAAATCAGCCCCCAGCTCTGTCACGTTCACCGGCAGGTGGGGCAGGCTCTGGCAGGCATCCACCAGCAGCAGGGCGCCGGCGGCATGGGCCAGGGCCGCAATCTCGGCGATCGGGTTGAAGCAGCCGAGGGTGTTGCTCACCTGCACCACGCTCACCAGCCGGGTGCGCTCGTTGATCTGGCGGCGCAGGTCGTCCAGATCCAGTTCACCGCTGGCCGTGAGGCCGGCGTGGCGCAGCACGCAGCCGGTGCGGGCCGCCAGGAGCTGCCAGGGCACCAGGTTGCTGTGGTGCTCCATCACGGTGAGCAGCACCTCATCGCCGGGCCGCAGGTTGGCGTCACCCCAGCTGCGGGCCACCAGGTTGATCGCCTCAGTGGCATTGCGGGTGAACACGATCTCGTTGGGGGAGGCCGCCCCCACGAAGGCCGCCGTCTTGGCGCGGGCCCCCTCGAAGCCCTCGGTGGCCCGGGCGCTCAGCTGGTGGGCACCGCGGTGCACATTGGCGTTGTCGTGCTCGTAGTAGTGCCGCAGGGCATCGAGCACCACCAGGGGTTTCTGGCTGGTGGCCGCGTGGTCGAGATAGATCAGCCGCTGGCCGAGGCAGGCGGTCTGGGAGAGCAGGGGAAAGTCTGGGCGGGTCAGGACCGCCAGGTCTTCCGCGGGAACGGAACTGGCGGTGGGGGCAGAACTGGCCGTGGACGCCACCTCGGGCACAGCGGCCACGGTGCTCACTGTGCTCACGGTGCTGGTCATGGCTGCCCCTCCCCGCTCGCAACTGCGCTCAGCATGGCCTGGAAGGAGCCCCAGCTGCGGGCGGTGGCGGGTAGTTCACGCAACACCTCCTCGCAGAAGGCGCGCCGCAGCAGATCGGAGGCCTGGGAGGCGGCCAGGCCGCGGCTCTGCAGGTAGAAGAGCTCGTCGGTCTGCAGGCAGCTCACAGTGGCGCCGTGGGCGCACTTCACGTCGTCGGCCACGATCTCCAGCTCGGGCTTGCTGTCGATGCGGGCGCGATCGGAGAGCAGCAGGCTGCGGCTGAGCTGGGCGGCATTGGTGCGCTGGGCTTCCCGCGGCACCCGCACGGCGCCGTTGAACACGCTGCGGCCCGCGCCATCGGCCACGGCCTTGTGCAGTTGATCGAGCTCGCCCTCCGGGCCGGAGAAGAGCACGTGGCTGTGGGTGTCGGCGAGCTGGTGGCCATCCACCAGCTGCAGGCCCCGCAGGGTGGTGCTGGCGCCACCATCCATCTGGCGGATGCGGGGTTCCAGCCGAGCCAGTCCCCAACCGGCCGTGGCCGATACCAGCGTCGCGGTGCTCTCGGGCTCCTGCTCCAGGGCCAGGTGGGCCAGCAGGGCCGCCTGCGGATGGCCCAGGCCCACCAGGCCGTGGTGCAGCCGGGCGCTACGGGCCAGGTGGGCCTCCAGCACCAGCGAGGCGAGGCCCGCTCCGCTGGCACGCACCAGCTGGGAGAGCTCCAGCTCGGCTTTCTCCTCCAGGATCAGCAGCAGCCGCAGCGGCAGCAGGCCCGTGCCGGCAGCGCTCACCAGCTCCAGCTTCACGCTGTGGCGGCTGGACACCCGCAGGGCCAGCACCTGGCTGGCGGCAGCGTGGTTGAGCTCCACCGGCCAGTGTTGCTCACAGCCGGTGGCGGCCAGGGTGTGACCGAGGGCCTGGGCCAGTTCGGCCGGGGCCAGGGCCGAGAGCCCCGGCGGCAGGCTCACCCCGGCCAGGGGATCGCGGCGGCCATCGAGCACCAGGCGCACCGCGCCAGGGGCGGCGGGGGGCAGATCCGCCAGGACCGCGGGGGTATCGATCCGGCCGGCCTCCAGGGCGGAGAGCAGGCTCAGATCGGTGAAGCGCCAGTCTTCCTGGCGCCTGGAGGGCACCGGCAGAGCGGCCAGGGCGGCGCGGCCGCGCTCCTGCACCGCCGCCAACGGGCCCTGGGGTGGGGGCAGCTGCTGCAGCAGGCGCTCGGTCCAGCCCTGCAGGCCCGTGGTGGTGGAGATGGCGGCAGGGGTGGTGGTGGCGGTCATCAGGCCACCTCCGCCGGGGTGCGCTCCAGGCGGGCCAGCTCCTCATCCACCCAGTCGTATCCGCGCTGCTCGAGTTCCAGGGCCAGCTCCTTGCCACCGGTGCGGAGGATCCGGCCAGCCGCCATCACGTGCACGTAGTCGGGGGTGATGGCATCCAGCAGGCGCTGGTAATGGGTGATCAGCAGGGTGGCGTTGTCGGGGTTGGCCAGCTGATTCACGCCGCCGGCCACGATGCGCAGGGCATCGATGTCGAGGCCGGAATCGGTTTCATCGAGGATCGCCACCAGCGGCTCCAGCAGAGCCATCTGCAGGATCTCGTTGCGCTTCTTCTCACCGCCGCTGAAGCCCTCGTTCACCGAGCGCTCCAGGAAGGCCGGATCCATCTGCACCACCTTCAGGCGCTCGCGCACCAGGTCTTCGAAGGCGAAGGTGTCGAGCTCCTCGAGGCCCTGCTCAGCCCGGCGGGCATTGGTGGCCACCCGCAGAAATTCCAGATTGCTCACCCCCGGAATCTCCACCGGATACTGGAAGCCCAGGAACACGCCGATGCGGGCCCGCTGCTCGGGGTCGAGCTCCAGCAGGTTCTGGCCGCGGTAGGTGACGGAGCCGCTGGTCACGCTGTAGGCGGGATGGCCGGCCAGCACCTTGGAGAGGGTGCTCTTGCCGCTGCCGTTGCGGCCCATCACCGCATGGATCTCGCCGGCGCGCACCGTGAGGTTCACACCCTTGAGGATGGCCTTGTCCTCCACCCGGGCGTGGAGATCACGGATCTCGAGCAAGACGGGGGCGTCGGGACGAATCACGGGCGGCGAAGAAAAACAGCGAAGGAAAAGCGAGAGCGGGGCAGCGGCCGGGCCAGGAATCAGCCCACCGACCCTTCCAGCTTCAGGGCCAGGAGCTTGTCGGCCTCGGCGGCGAACTCCATCGGCAGCTGGTTGAACACATCGCGGCAGAAGCCGCTCACCATCATCGAAACAGCCTCTTCGAAGCCGATACCGCGGCTCTGGAGGTAGAAGAGCTGGTCTTCGGAGATGCGGCAGGTGCTGGCCTCGTGCTCCACAGCGGCCTGGGGCTGCTGGGAGCGCAGATAGGGATAGGTGTTGGCGGCGGCCTGATCGCCGATCAACATCGAATCGCACTGGCTGTAATTCTTGGCCCCCACCGCCTTGGGGCCGATCTGCACCAGGCCCCGGTAGCTGTTGGAGGAGTGGCCGGCGCTGATCCCCTTGCTCACGATCGTGGAGCGGGTGCGGGGACCCACGTGGATCATCTTGGTGCCGGTGTCGGCCTGCTGGTGATTGTTGGTGAGGGCCACGGAGTAGAACTCACCCACAGAATCGGCCCCCTGCAGCACGCAGCTGGGGTACTTCCAGGTGATCGCCGAACCGGTTTCCACCTGGGTCCAGCTGATCTTGCTGCGGTCGCCACGGCACTGGCCCCGCTTGGTCACAAAATTGTAGATGCCGCCCACGCCGTTCTCATCGCCGGCATACCAGTTCTGCACGGTGGAGTACTTCACCTGGGCATCATCGAGAGCCACGATCTCCACCACCGCAGCATGCAGCTGGTTGGTGTCGAACATCGGAGCTGTGCAACCCTCCAGGTAGCTCACCGAAGCACCCTCCTCAGCCACGATCAGGGTGCGCTCGAACTGGCCCGTGTCGCCGGAGTTGATGCGGAAGTAGGTGGACAGCTCCATCGGGCACTCCACCCCTTTGGGGATAAACACGAAGGAGCCGTCGCTGAACACAGCCGAGTTGAGCGCGGCGAAGTAGTTGTCGTTGCTGGCCACCACCGTGCCCAGGTAGCGCTCGATCAGCTCAGGGCGCTCCTTCACCGCTTCGCTGATGGAGCAGAAGATCACGCCGTGCTCCGCCAGCTTCTCCTTATAGGTGGTGGCGATCGACACACTGTCGAACACCGCATCCACCGCCACATTGGACAGACGCTTCTGCTCGCTCAGGGGAATGCCGAGCTTGTCGAAGGTTTCCAGCAGCTTGGGGTCCACCTCATCGAGGCTGGCCTTCTTGTCCTGCTGCTTGGGTGCCGCGTAGTAGATGATCTCCTGGTAGTCGATCGGCGGATAGCCCAGAGCGGCCCAGTCGGGCTCCGCCATCTGCAACCACTGGCGGTAGGCGCGCAGCCGGAACTCCAGCAAGAAAGCGGGCTCCTGCTTCTTGCTGGAGATCAGTCGCACCACGTCCTCACTGAGGCCCTTGGCGATCTTTTCGGTTTCAATATCGGTGACGAAGCCGTATTTGTACGGCTGGCTCACCAGATCGCCAACGGCCTGTGCGGTGCTGCTCATCGGAGTTGCCGTCAGCCGGCGGAAAGGGCTTTGACTTCGTCCAGGGTGATCGTCTGCTTCTCGCCGCGGAAGGGGTTGTCCTCCGTGAGGAACAGCATGCAATGGCACTCCTTGCGCTCACGCATCGGCACGCAGGGGCAGTTCCAGAAGGCCTGGGACACCTCGGCCTGCTTGTCCTCGTAGTGGCGGCAGGGGCAGAGGGCACCGCCCAGCTCATCCTTGTGGCGCGCGAGCCCCTCGAGCACCACCGCGGTCACGCCCGGATCGCTGCAGAAATACGTGCCCGTGCGCTGGGCGTAGGTCTCGGCGAACTTGCGGATCACTTCGAGGCTGTCACTGGCCGGGCTGTCGCTGGCTGGAGTACCGGGGGCTTCAGACATGGAGCACAGGAGCGAGGAAAGGAGAGCCGCAGAGCCGCACGGGAGCTTGCCCCGGCACCACCTCCATCGAGATCGAGGCGGGCGGGACAGCGGAGGCCCTCAAGTCGACCAGTAACGAAACAGAGGTGTTTCGTAAGTTGACCCTAGGGCAAGCGGCCGCTGGCTGGGGTGGCGAGGAGTCATTGTGACGCGCGGCTGGCCGGGTGCACCCCCGACGATGTCCAGCGCTGCCAGCAACCCCCGGCCAAATCCCACAGGCTCCGCCCACGCGTGGCATGGTGTGGTGGTATTGACTGTGCTATGAGCGCCTCCGCCCAGCAGGCACCCACTCGCGAAGCTGCTCTCACCCTGATGTTGCGTCAGGGCGAGGTCACGGCGGCCCAGCTGGCGGAACAGCTGGCGGTGTCGGTGCAGGTGATGCGTCGCCACCTCCGCGCCCTGGAAGACGACGGCCTGGTGGAAGCCAGCCCGGCGGTGGAGGGCCCCGGCCGCCCGAGCAACCGCTGGCGCCTCACCACGGCTGGCAGGAGCCACTTCCCCGATGGCAGCGAGCACTTCGCCCTGGGGCTGCTCAGCTCCATGGCCACCAGCCTCCCCTCGGAGCTGGTGGAACAGCTCCTGCAGCGGCAGGCCGCCGACAAGGCAACGGACTACCGCCGCCAGATCGGCGAGGGCAGCCTTCAGCGCAGGCTCGAGCAGCTGGTGGAGCTGCGCCGCGGCGAGGGCTATGTGGCCGAGTTCCGCCCCGACCCCGACGGCAAGGGCTGGGTGGTGAGCGAATTCCACTGCTCGGTGATGAAGATCGCCGAGCAGTTCCCCTGCGTGTGCGACCAGGAGCTGCAACTGATCCGCCACACCTTCCCCGACTGCCAGGTGGAGCGGGTGCACTGGCTGCTGGAGGGCGGCCACGCCTGCGGCTTCCGGCTGATTCCCACAGGCCCCGCCGCCGATCCGTGCTGAGCGAAGCCGACCTACATCAGCTGGAGAGCAGCCTGCTGCCGGCCCTGGAGCGCCATCACCTGCGGCTGCTCGCCCACAGCCTGCGTTGTCTGCAGCAGGCCGCCGGCAGCCATCAGGCTCCCCTGCCTGATCAGGACTCTCTGCAGGCCTGGGCCGAGCGACAGCCCAACCTGGCGGTCGACCCCAGCTTCATCCCGGTGCTGGTGGAGCAGCTGGCCAAGGCGGCGACCCAGCTGCAGGCGATCGGTGCGGGCTGCGGCAAGGAGCCCCTGGTCCTGGAGATCACCGACCTGGTGGCCTGGGGCCAGGCCCAGGCCGACGCCCGCATCACCGCCCTCAACCAGGTGACAGCGCCACCACACAGCTGACGCCCGCCAGGGCCAGCAGGGCCGCCAGGGCACCGGTGCGGCCTGGGCGATCCCCCTCCAGGTGCGCCAGGGGCAGGGCCATCACCGGCGCCGTGGCCAGCAGCGACACCGCCAGGGCCCCCGGCAGCCGCTGCAGAGCTGTTTGCTGCAGCACGATTCCCGCGCTGGTGCCCAGCAGCGTGGCCAGCAGCCAGAGGGGCCAGCGCCGCCCGGCGGGGCGCGGCCGCTGGCCCGGCAGGGGCAGCCCCCGCCACAACGGCAGCAGCACCAGTGCCGCCGCGGCCAGCCGCAGGGTGGCGGACTGCAGCGGATCCAGCGCTCCCGTGCGCAGGGCCGCCCTGGCCAGCAGCGCCCCGCCACTGCCGCAGAGCAGGGCCGCGAGCGCCAGGGCAAGGCCGGTGGCCTGATGACCAGCCCCCAGAGCCAGGGGGGCCTCGGTGGAAGGCCTCTGGCGGGCCACCAGCAGCACCGCCACGGTGATCAGCCCCACCCCAAGCCACTGCAGGGGCGTGGGCCACTCCGCCAACCAGAGGCAGCCCGCCACCGCGGTCAACGCTGGGCCGCCGGCATCGAGGGTGAGGGTGCGGCGGGTGCCCAGGCGGCGCAGGGCGGCGAAATAGAAGCTGTCGCCCAGGGCAATGCCCAGCACCCCGCTCAGGGCGAGCAGGGCGAGGCTGTTCAGGCCGGCCCCCCAGGGAAGCCAGGCCAGCAGCGGCAGTTGCAGCAGCAGCGCCAGCAGGTTCTTCAGCAGGTTCAGCTGGCCCGCCGAGAGGGAGGTGGGGAGCCGCCGCCACAGGCTGCTGGCAACGGTCCAGCAGAGAGCGGCGGCCAGGGCCGCCAGGGCACCTGACAGCACGGCGCACACAACGGGGAGTCGGCTTGCGATCATCGCTGCAATCGCCGCGGCCCCGTGAGCCTTCCGATCGCCGATGCCATCAGCTTTTTCAGGCTGAGCTGCGGCCGCTGGCGCTCCCAGCGCAGCAGCCACCACCTGCTGCACCGCCGGGCCGAGGCGGGCGGCTCTCTGATCGTGGTGGAGGAACTGGAGCTGGGCGATGAGCGGCTGCGGGCGATCGCCGCACTGCACGGCCAGGATCCCTCTGGCCTGGTGGGTGGCTGCCGCGTGCGCTGGAGCGGCTCGATGGCCTGGGACAAGGCCGGCGAGGCCCACGAGGGCGAGAGCGTGTTCGGGCTGATCCCCACCGATGAGCGGGGGCGGGCCGGTCTGCTGCTGCGGGATCGGGGCTATGCCGAAACCGCTCCGGTGGCGGGCCGCTTCCAGATGGATGAGCGCGACGGCCTGCTGCTCACCACCGACTACGAAACCATGAGCTCCTGGGAGCGCTTCGCCTTCGCCGGCCCGAACGTGCGCCTGCGCAGCAGCACCGTGGAGGGGCTCTCCAACACCGCCTCGTTCTGCATCGAGATCCGCTGCGACGACATCACGGCCCCTGGCGACGCGGGCCCTGGCGCCGATGCCACCCAGCCGGTGGCCGCCGTCCCCTCAGGGACAGAACCGGTGCTCTCGCTGCTGGGCTGGTAGGCGTGAGCTGGCCGGGCCTTGATTGGTCGCGAACGTTACGGACTGTGAGTCCTGACTGAGGGCGCTCAGCCCGTCCCTGGCTGCACTTCTACGATCTGCCACGACGGATGCCGAAGTTCGAGTGGCCCTTCCTCTTCTGAAGTACGCGCCCACGACGCAGAACTCCCGCGTGGCGGCCCTGCGGGTGGGCTCGGATGAGGATCCGAAAGCCGTGTCCATTGACAAGGCACTGGATCGGGAAGACCAGAACTTCGTGATCGAAGCGGCCTACCGCCAGATCTTCTTCCACGCCTTCAAGGTGGATCGGGACCACACCCTGGAATCCCAGCTGCGCGACGGCCAGATCACCGTGCGCGACTTCATCCGCTCGCTCTGCCTGTCGGACACCTTCACCCGCAGCTTCTACAACCTCAACAGCAACTACCGGGTGGCTCGCCACCTGGTGGAGAAGCTGCTGGGTCGCCCCACCCACGGCAAAGCCGAGGAGATCGCCTGGTCCGCCGTGATCATGACCCGCGGCATCAAGGGCGCTGTTGACCAGATCCTCGACAGCCAGGAGTACCTCGAGGCCTTCGGCTACGACACGGTTCCCTACCACCGCAACCGGGTGGTGGGCAGCCGCGACCTGGGCGAGACACCCTTCAACATCACCACCCCCCGTTACGACGCCTACTACCGCGGCATCCTGGGCTTCCCCCAGATCGTGTACACCGGCACCGCCCGCACCCTGCCCGAGCGCGCTTCCCAGCGTCGCGGCGGCTTCCCTCAGGACTACCTGCCCTGGGTTCGCACCCTGCCCGCCCTCCGCACCCGCGGTGGCGCCGCCGGCAACACCAGCATCGACTACCTGGCCAAGGTCCCGTATCGCAGCGTCGGTCGCTGAGTGCGGCAGCGCTCAGGCCGAGAAGCGGCCAAACTTCAGAAGCGGCAGTGATCCTGCCGCTTTTTTTGTGGCTGCAGGCCGGCGGAAGCGCCGATGCACCCTGTGTCCAGGCCGTCACGGGATGCTGACGGCCTGACCGAAACCGCAGGGAACCAGTGAAAGTTGGTCAGACTGATCCCAAACACAATCCGGAGGCGCTGTGAGCCAGACCCTGTCATCGCTAGCCCGGATGACCCTGCGGCAACTTCGCCAGGTGGCGAGCGACCTGGGGGTGAGCCTGTACAGCCGCAAGTCGAAGGACGAACTCGTCAGCGCCATCGGCAAGCGCCAGGGCTCCCCAACGAGTGGCTCCGCCGCTGAGCTGACGGCAGGCGAATTCACGGCAACCGCCGGCTCCGCCACCGCTGCTGATGGCGAAACCCGCGTGGTGTTCCTGCCCCGGGATCCCCAGTGGGCCTACGTCTTCTGGGAGATCTCCGAAACCGATCGCCTCCAGGCCTTCAAGGCCGGCGCCACCCAGCTGTGCCTGCGGGTGGCCGATGTGACGGGCCTGGGCAACGGCGCCAGCCACCCCCACGCGCTGCAGGAGGTGGTGGTGGATAGCCACGCCAACGAGTGGTATCTCCCTGTCCCCCTGAGTGATCGCGACTACCGCGTGGAACTGGGCTATCGCAAGGCTGGCGGTGGCTGGATCGCGCTGGCCAGCTCGGCCGTGGCCCGCGTGCCCGCCCTCCATCCGAGCGAGCAGATCCTCGATCAGTTCGTCCCCTTCTCCCTCGATACACCCGTTGCCCCTGCGCCGGTTCCCCAGCTCGTGAGCGGTGGCGACAGCGCCCTGCACGAGCGCCTCTACCAAACCGCCACCACTGGCCAGCGCCGCCTGGGACGCGGCTCCGAGGCCTTCCACGAGCTCGATCAGGCCAGCCAATCCGATCTCAACGCCTCCGGCGCAGGCCTCTGGGCCAGCGGCCGCAACGAATCGGGCATCGGTGTTGTGGCCCCGCGCCAGCGCTCCTTCTGGCTGGTGGCGGATGCCGAGTTGATCGTGTATGGCGCCACCGACCCCTCCGCCCGGCTCAGCATCGGCGGGGAGGACGTGCCCCTCTCCAGCGATGGCACTTTCCGGGTGCAGGTTCCCTTCCGCGATGGCCAGCAGATCTACGCGATCGAGGCCGTGGCCGCCGACGGCGAGCAGAAACGCAACATCACACTCAACTTCGATCGCAACACCCCGGAAGACAACAGCAATCCCAGCGATCAGGCTGTGGCCGAGTGGTTCTGAGCGAAGGCAGCTGATGGCATCTCTGGTTCCCGCGCCACTGGCAAGGCCCATCGTGGCCTTCACTCCCCTGGTGGGCAGCCTGGCCGTGCCGCTGGTGGTGCCCCTGTTGATGGTGCGCGTGGGTATCGGCGCCGGGGTGCTGGCCGCCGTGGTGCTCAGCTGCCTGTGGATCGCGGCGATGCTGAGCAGCTCGGAACTTCCCGAGCACGGCTGAGGGCCGAACCTGCCCCTGGCTGGGAACCCTCAACCCAGCGACACCGTGGTCCATCGTGAGGGCAATCCCCGCCAGCCTGGCGCTTCTGGCTGTTGGCAGCCTGCTCCAGGCCTGTGGGGCCACCGGTCAGATCCTGGGCCAGGCCCCCGCGCCCCTGCCCCAGGCGCCCGGCATCAGCGTGGCCTTCAACCAGCGGGCTGATACCCACTACCGCAGCCCGATCACCGGGGAACGCCGCGCCGGCGACAACCTGGAGGAGCTGCTGCTGCAGGCGATCCGGGAGGCGCGCCAGGAACTGCTGGTGGCCGTGCAGGAGCTCTCGTTGCCCCGGGTGGCCGAGGCGCTGGTGCAGCGGCACCGGGCCGGCCTGCGGGTGCGCGTGGTGCTGGAAAACACCTACAGCACCCCCTGGAGCGAGGAGCATGAAGCTGAACTGAGCCCGCACCTGCGCCATCGCCACCGGCAGCTGATGGCCCTGGCCGATGCCAACCACGATGGCCTCTTGAGCCCCCAGGAACGGGCGAACGGCGACGCGGTGGCGATCCTGCGGCGCGCCGGCGTGCCCCTGATCGACGACACCGAAGACGGCAGTGCCGGCAGCGCGCTGATGCACAGCAAATATCTGATCGCCGATCGGCAGCTGGTGATCACCGGCTCCACCAACTTCACCCCCTCGTGCATCCATGGCGATCCCGACGATCGCCGCAGCCGCGGCAACGTGAACCACATGCTGCGTATTCAGAGCCGGGAGCTGGCCGAGGCCTTCGCCGCCGACTTCGCCACGATGTGGGGCGATGGCCCAGGCGGAGCGCAGGACAGCCGCTTCGGGCTGGCCAAGCAATCGGGCCCGGCCCAGGCGGTGATGGTGGGGCCCAGCCGGGTGCGGGTGCTGTTTGCCCCCCACCGGCGCCAGGACCCGAACCAGGGCCTCACCCTGATCGCCGAGGTCCTCGCCGAGGCCCGGCGGCGCGTCGACCTGGCCCTGTTCGTGTTCTCCGCCCAGTCGCTGACCGACGGCCTCCAGCACCTGCAGGCCCGCGGGGTGCGGCTGCGGGTGCTGGCGGATCCGGGCTTCGCCAGCCGGCCGTTCTCCGAGGTGCTGGATCTCCTGGGGGTGGCTCTGCCGGATCAGGACTGCAAGCTGGAGGCCGGCAATCGCCCCCTGCAGAGCCCCCTTGAAGGTGTCGGCATCCCGCGGCTGCCCGCCGGCGACAAGTTGCATCACAAGCTCGCCGTGATCGACAACCGCACCGTGATCACAGGCTCCTTCAACTGGAGCCCCAGTGCCGCCCATCAGAACGACGAGGTGTTGCTGGTGATCGACTCCCCCCTGCTGGCCGCGCACTTCAGCCGCGAGATGGATCGTCTATGGCGCGGGGCTGATCTCGGCATCAACCCACGGCTGGAGCGGAAGCTGCAGCGCGGACGGCAGGCCTGTGGCAGCGGGATGCAGCGGACGTGACCATGATGAGAGCGCGAGCCCTCTGCCCCATGCCCTGCTCTCGTGCCTGCGCCACCTGGTCGGCGCTGCTGCTGGCCACAGCTGGCCATGCAGTGGCGGCGCCCTACGTTGCCTTTCCGAGCCAGGAGACCCTGCGCCAGGTTCAGCTGGCGGCCCTGGCCTGCGCACGGGAGAACTCGGCGGCCACCTGCCAGCGCTCGCTGGCCCTGGCCGATCCGCTACTGGATCACCCCAGACTCCCCACCGCCTGCAAAGACCTGCTCTGGAGCATTCGCGAGCGATCCAGGCCAGCGGCTGTGAACAGCCTGGAGCGACGCGATGGACTCAGCAAACCGGCGGAGGATCTGCCGCGGCTGTGCCGCACCACTGAAAAGGTGGAAGCCGCGCCCCCCAAACCCCAGGCGCCTGGTGGCGGCTTCAAGCTGGGCAAGTAGCCAGGCTCTGAGGGGAGGGGGTGACGTCCCTCATCCCCCCGGTTGGCCACTGAGGTTGAGCACCTGGCGAGCGGTCTCGTCGGTGAAGTCCATGGTCCAGCGGGTGGTGGCGGCAGCCCGATCGGCCAGGGCGCACAGCCCGTTGCGTTCACCCGCTGTTTCACAGCTGGCCGATAGGCCCAGCATGGCGTTGGTGAGCTTGCCGATCAGGCAGTGCTCAGTGCCGGAGCGATCCAGCACCGCCTGGGCCGCATCACGGCTCTTGGCCACCGCCTCCGGGTAGGGCCTGCTGCGGGCTCCACCCATCACGGCGGCGCTGCTGCGGGAGCTGATGGCGAGGCCGGCGGTCGCCGCGAGCATCAGGCCAGCCGCGGCGGGGAGCAGACGGGTTCGGTGCATGAGGCGCATGGAGGGGCCTGCGTTGTTTGCAAACTAGCGATGGCGGGCGCCACTGGCATGGCGGTCAGCTCCCGCCACAGACCAGGGTTAGCCTGGGCCCACCTCGGCCCTCCCCGATGACCAGCAGCGTGCTGCGCGTGGCTCTTGATCAGCCCTTCGCCGATCAGAAGCCAGGCACCTCGGGACTTCGCAAGAGCAGTCGCCAGTTCGAGACGCCGCACTACCTGGAGAGCTTCATCGAGGCGATCCTGCGCACCGTGCCCGGCCTGGATGGCGGCACGCTGGTGGTGGGGGGTGACGGCCGCTACGGCAACCTCCGGGCCATCGATGTGATCAGCCGCATGGCGGCCGCCCACGGGGTCGCCCGGTTGATCACCACCACCGGCGGCATCCTCTCCACGCCGGCCGCCTCCCATCTGATCCGCCAGCACGGCGCCTGCGCCGGCATCATCCTCTCCGCCAGCCACAACCCCGGCGGCCCCGATGGCGACTTCGGCGTCAAGGTGAACGGCGCCAACGGAGGCCCAGCGCCGGAAGCCGTCACCGATGCCATCTACGCCTGCAGCCGGAGTCTCGATGGCTACCGGATCGTGGAGGCCCCTGCCATTCGCCTCGACAGGCCCGGCAATCACCGCATCGGCACGCTGAGCGTGGAGGTGATCGATGGCGTCGACGACTATCTGGCCTTGATGCAGAAGCTGTTCGACTTCGACCAGATCGGCGATCTGCTGCGCGACAACTACCCCATCGCCTTCGACGCGATGCATGCGGTGACGGGCCCCTACGCCCGGCGGCTGTTTGAAGGGCTGCTGGGGGCACCGGCCGGCACCGTGCGCAACGCGGTCCCCCTGGAGGATTTCGGCGGCGGCCACCCCGACCCCAACCTCACCTACGCCCACGACCTGGCGGAGCTGTTGCTCCAGGGCGACGCCTACCGCTTCGGCGCCGCCTGCGACGGCGATGGCGACCGCAACATGATCCTGGGGCGCCACTGCTTCGTGAACCCCAGCGACAGCCTGGCGGTGCTCACCGCCAACGCACATCTGGCACCCGCCTACGCCGATGGCCTGGCGGGTGTGGCCCGCTCGATGCCCACCAGCGCCGCCGTGGATGTGGTGGCCAAGGAGCTGGGCATTCCCTGCTTCGAGACTCCCACCGGCTGGAAGTTCTTCGGCAACCTGCTGGATGCCGGCCGCATCACCCTCTGCGGCGAGGAGAGCTTCGGCACCGGCAGCAACCACATCCGGGAGAAGGACGGCCTCTGGGCCGTGCTGTTCTGGCTGCAGATCCTGGCCCGCAAGCGCACCTCCGTGGCAGCGATCATGGCCGACCACTGGAGCCGTTTCGGCCGCCACTACTACTCCCGCCACGATTACGAGGCCATCGCCAGCGAGCGAGCCCATGGCCTCTACGACCGGGTGAAGGGCATGCTGCCGCAACTCCCCGGCCAGGCCTTCGCGGGCCGCACCATCGCCATCGCCGACGACTTCAGCTACCGCGATCCGGTGGATGACTCCATCACCACGGGGCAGGGTCTGCGCCTGCTGCTCGATGACGGCAGCCGCGTTGTGTTCCGCCTCTCCGGCACCGGCACCCAGGGCGCCACGCTGCGGGTGTATCTGGAGAGCTACGTGCCCCCCGCTGGCAACCTGCAGCAGGATCCCCAACTGGCTCTGGCCGATCTGATCAGCGCTGCCGATCAACTGGCGGAGATCACCAGCCGCACCGGCATGGCGCGGCCCACCGTGATCACCTGAAAGGGCTGAACCAGCTGAGGTACGGAGGGATCAGGCCCCCCTCCGGCCGCGGCCGCATGCATCGCAGCTGTGCTGCGTTCGCCGTTTGTCTGGTGAACGCCGGTGCTTAGCAGTCTTGGCCGAGCCATCGGCGAGGGCCTGGGATCCATCACTCCAACGTTGTCAACGTCGGGGTGGTGGCTTGGCGCGACGGCAGCGTTGGCGACACGATGGCAGGAAAGCGCGATCCCATGGCCGGCTTGACCCTCAACGTGCTGAGGCGAAGAATGAGCTGGAGTGCTCTGAACTGCAGACCCTGCTGCCCAACCGGTTGATGGCGATCCCGAGGTCTCTTCACCACAGGCTGCCGCTGCTGCTCGGGGCATTCAGCTGTCTGATCCCGATCTCCGTCAGGGCCGCTTCAGCCACTTCTGCCGGGGCTGCCGCCGATTGCACCGCCCCCGGCAGCGCCGCGCTGCTGGCCATGAGCAGCGCGATGCTCCTGCTCACCTGCCTCTGGCAGATGGGCATCACCGTAGTGATCGCGGAGCTGAGCCATGCGCCGCGGCTGACGCACTGGTGCTCCCAGCACCTCACCAGGCGTTCGCTGGCGATGCTGACCGGGGCCGGTCTCACGGCCCTGGGCCTGGTGGGCGACATCCTGGTCTGGGCCGTGCTCCTGCGGGCCCTGAACCTGTTCACCAGCCTGGAAAACAGCTTTTACTACAGCGCCATGACCTTCACCACGGTCTGCTACGGCGATGTGGTGCTGCCCGAGTGCTGGCACCTGTTGAGTGTGGGCCTGGCGGTGAATGGCCTGCTGATGGCGGGATGGAGCACCGCGCTGCTGGTCAATGTGGTGCAGCGCATCACCGAGTGGCGGTTGAACAACCACCGGCCTAGCTGAAATCCGAGGCCAAGCCTCAATCGGCCGACGAACGGAACGAGCCAGTGAAGGACGCCATGTAACTGGCGTGAACTGAACGCGACCAATACACAGCCAGGGGGATCGCGATCAACTCGTTGATCAACATGGCACGAACATAGGAGAACAATGCAGTGTCTCCTTTGGCCAGCAACCAGAGTTGAACAACAAAGATCTTGACAACCGCAACCCACAAGATCACCCGCAGCCAGAAGAGAGCCCTCAGCGACTTCCTGGTTGCAACGCCGAACATGGCAACAAGAACCACAATTGAAATCGCGATTCCGAGGAGATGCGGGACAACGAGCTGCTCAATGCCACGGGCCGGGAAAAAACGCAGCCCAGACACAAAGAAGGTAAAGCAGATCGCTTGGTGGACATACACAACCCTCGTGAACAGGCCAAACCCCCTCGGCCTTGACTGACGAGGATCTGCAGACATCAATCCTGAGTGGACATCGTGGAGACGGTAGCGGGTGTGGATTCACCGCCTCGGCCGCCGCCCTCACCAAACCAACGCTCCTCGAGGTTCTTGATCGCCACGTAGAAGGGGGGAACCACACCCAGAGACAGTACGGTGGCCACCAGCAGACCACCGAAGATCACGGTGCCGAGAGACTGCTGACTGTTGGCGCCAGCTGTGGTGGCCACCACCAGGGGCAGGAAGCCCGCCAAGGAAGCGATGGCCGTCATCAGGATGGGACGCATCCTGGACTGGGCTGCAGCCATGGCGGCATCGGGCACGCTCATCCCTGCCTCGAGATGCTGCTCGGCCACCTCCACGATCAAGATGCCATTCTTGGCAGCCAGGCCGATCAGGGTCACAAGACCCACTTGGGCATAGATGTTTAGATCGATGGAGCGGATCGAGAGGAACACCAGCGCACCCAACATGGCCAGTGGCACCGTCATCAGGATGATCACGGGCGTCACGTAGCTCTCGTACTGAGCCGAGAGCACGAGATAGACGATCAGAATACCGAGAGCGAACACCAGAACGCTGGCACTCCCGGCTGACAACTGCAACGCAGCAATGCCGGTGAAGGCGTAACCAATATTGTTGAAGTTGAGGCTGCTGAAGATCTGCTGAATCGAGGTGAGTGCCTGGCCGGAGCTCTTGCCGATCGCTTCAACGCCCTGCACAAGAATTGTGCGATAGAGGTTGTAGTGGCTGATCACCGGAGGCGCACTGGTGAGATCCGCCGATGCAAACTCAGACACCTGGACCATCTTCCCGTCCCGGTTGCGGACGTAGTAGCTGAGCACATCCTCAAGAGAGCTCCGTTCATCAGGCTGAGACTGCACATAGATGTTGCGGACCTGACCGCTCTCGTAGGTGAGGCCGGAGTAGTTGCCGCCAGCCAGCACGGCAATGGTCTGCATCGCCTGCTGGAAATCCACATTCAGTGTGCCCAGGATGGATCGATCAATCTTGAGCCCAAAGGCCGGCGCGCTGGGAACGAACTGGGTGTAGAGCGACGAGAACTCACCGCTCTGGGTGCCAGTTGTGATCAGCCGCTGGGCCATGGCATTCAGCTCGGGGAAGGTATAAGCGCCGTTGCTCAGATCGTTGAACTGGAAGTAGAAGCCACCTTGAGCTGAAAAACCGGGAATAGCAGGAGGCTGCGCAGCCCTCACAACAGCGGAATCGAATTTGGAGAGCTTCTCATTCAGACGGTCCACGATCGCAGGAGCCTTGTTCTCGCTGCCGGAGCGCTCCTCGAGGGGTTTGAAGCCGTAGAAGAACAGGCCCTGATCCGGGCTGTTGCCGTTGAAGCCCGCACCCGAGATCACAGATCCGGCAACGATATCCTCCTCCTCGCTCAGAACTTTGGCAATCTGTGACCCCACATTCTGGGTCTGGGAGAGGGAGGCACCGTTCTGTAGTTGGAAGATACCCAGACCATAGCCCTGGTCCTCTTCAGGAATGAAGGCGGAGGGCAAAGCATTGAAAGCGATCGCGGTCACCACGATGCCGCTGGCTAGACCCATCAGGATCAGGCGGCGACGCTGGATCAACACCTTCAGGACATTGGCGTAGGCCTGCTCAAGGCGGTGGAACCAGTGATTGAACCCATCGAAGATGGCCGCCAGGCGGCTGCCGGCAAAACCGAACAGCAACACACCGAAGATGTAGGCCCCGAAGCCGAAGGACGCCGCACTGAAGCGTCCAAAGGCAAGACCGACGATGATGCCCGCCAACGTCCAGGTCCAGCCCTTGGGGCGAGGCGGCTTCTCTGATTTCAGAATCAGGCCCGCCATCATCGGCGAGAAGGTGAGGGCGTTGAAGGTGGAGATGGCGATCGAGAACGCAATCGTGAGGGCGAACTGGCGATAGATGATGCCAATACCGCCCGGATAGAACGCCACTGGCACAAACACTGCCATCAACACCAGTGAGGTGGCGATCAGCGCTCCGATCAACTCACCCATACAGGCCAGTGCAGCCTGACGGGGCTTCATGCCGCTCTCGAGGTTCTTGGCCACCGCCTCGATCACCACGATCGCGTCGTCCACCACCAGCCCCGTGGCCAGCACAAGACCCAGCAGCGTGAGCTGGTTGATCGAGAACCCGAAAGCCTTGATGAAGGCAAAGGTACCCACCAGGGAGATCGGGATGGCCAGGCTAGGCACCACCGTGGCGCGCCAGTCCTGCAGAAACAGAAACAGAATCACCAGCACCAGCACGATTGCCAGGCCAAGCGCATCGGTGACACCGTCAACGGCCGATTCGATGAACTGACCGACGTTGTAGATCTCGTTAACAGTAATACCCGGCGGAACCTGGGCACGAAACTGATCCATCAGCGCAACCACCGCCTCACTCACCTGCAAGGCGTTGCTCTCGGGTGTCTGATAGACGCCCACAGTGATCGCCGGGTGGTTCGCAATATCGACACCAGCGGTGGAATAGGTATTGAAGCCGTAGGAGGCCTCTCCAACATCTCTCAAGCGCAGCAGGTTGCCGGCCGGTGATTTACCCACGATCAGATCGTTGAGCTGCTCAACCGACACCAGGTTGCCGTTGTTCTCCACCAGGATCGGGTAGGTAAACATCTGATTCCCTCCCGCAGGCGGACCACCTACCAGGCCACCAATGGCCACAGCGTTCTGGCTTTTCACAGCCGTCACCACCTGATCAGCCGTGAGCTGGTTGGCGGTGAGCTTGTTGGGATCAACAAACAACCAGAAAGCAGGATTGCTGCCGCCGAACAGGGTGGCCTGAGCCACACCTGGAATACGCTCAAGCTGGTAATAAAGCTGCTCGTAGATCAGACCGTTGATGTACGAACGATCAAACTGACCTTCGGTGGAACTCACCTGATAGGCCAGCAGAATTGATGGCGTGGTCTGCAGCACAGACACACCTGTAGCACTCACCTGTTGCGGCAGTTGAGGCATGGCCAGTGAAACGCGGTTCTGCACGTTCACCTGGTCGATGTTGATATCCGTTGTTTCGTCAAAGAACACGTTCACCGTGCTGGCGCCGGTGTTCGTGGTCAACGAGGAGATATAGGCGGCACCCGGAACGCCATTGATCTGCTGTTCCAACACATTGGTAACAGCCTGCTCAGTCACCAACGAGTTGGCACCACCGTAGTTAGCCGTCACCTGAATCTGGGGCGGCGCAATGTTGGGCAGGTTTTCAATCGGAAGTGTGGGGATGGCAATCAGCCCCACCAGCACGATCAGGATGCTGCAGACGGTTGTGAGAACCGGCCGCTTGATGAAATTATCGGAAAGCGACATGACAGGTCCTCAGAAGCTCGGGGCAGCGGAGGCCGAGACCTTCACCGGCATACCGGAGCGCAACAGCGCTGTGTTGCTCACCACCACTTGTTCACCCCTCTGGAGGCCTGACAGCAACTGGTAACGGTTGTCCTGCAGCTGCCCCAGCTTCACAAGGGTCTGAATCACAATGGAGGTTGTTGGCGGCAGGGCCAGCAGCATCTTTTTCTCCTTCTCCGGGATCACCGTGGAAGCCTTGATCTTCGTGAGCACCTGGGACAGCTGGACCACCCTGTAAACAAAGGGCTGCTGGGCCTGCATCATCACGGCGGTCACCGGCACCGAGAGCCCCATGGCACTGCCGGTGATGATCCGGTTCTTCACATACTGACCGGTCTTGAGCTTGCCATTGAGATTGGGGAAAGCCGCCTTGACGAGCACCGTATTCGGCGACGAGGTGCTGCCACTCACCCCGAAGTAAGGCGAGATGAACACCACCTTTCCGGTTCCTTTCAGGGGCGGGTTGGTCTGCGTAGTCAGGTGCACGCTCTGCCCCAAGGCCACCCGCAGCGCCTGGGTGGCCGGAACGTCCATCAGGGTCCAAAGATTGGAGTTATCGACGATTCCCGTGATCGCCTGGCCCTGACGCACATAATCGCCGATCTTCACAGTATCAAGATCACCGATCTCACCGCTGATCGGCGCGGTCACATATTTGTATGCCAGCGTGGCCGCATCGGCCCTCACTTGATCGCGGCTCTGAATCGCCTGGGTCACGTATTCATCGCGTTGCTTGGTAGAGACCGCACCCTGCTCGTTGAGAAAGATGTAGCGCTCAGCGTTGAAACGGTCCTTGAGTGCTTCAGCCTTGCTGGCATCCAGCTGGGCGCTCTGCTGCACGTTGTCGAGCACCAGAACCGGCTGCCCTGCCTTCACCTGCTGCCCCTGGCTCACGAGGATCTTCACCACCCGGCCATCGATCTCAGGGCGGAGCGCCACATCGGTGGTGGAACTGAGCTGACTGATCACCTCGATCGAGGGATTGAACTCCGCCTCGCCGATCGACTCGACCTGGACCGACAAGGGCTCAGGTCCCGGTGGCTTGCCACCACAGGCCGTGAGCAGCAGTAGAGGTAAGGAGAGAGTGAGGAGGCCGCGCCGCACAACGCATCGGTCAGTGACGCGCAAACTAGCGGATTTCGGTGCAAAGCTCCTCTGGTCCACATCAGATGATGCCTGTCCCCCGACACTGCCCGCGTGAGCGACCTGTTCAGCCATCGCGGTGAACAGCTGCGCCAGGAACTCGCCCCCCTGGCCGATCGCCTGCGCCCCCGAACGCTTGAGGAATTCCAGGGCCAGGAGGAGATCCTGGGGCCGGGCCGGCTGCTGCGCCGCGCCATCACCGCCGATCGGGTGGGCAACCTGATCCTGCACGGGCCGCCGGGGGTGGGCAAGACCACCCTGGCCCGCATCATCGCCGCCAGCACCCGCGCCCACTTCAGCAGCCTCAACGCCGTGCTGGCGGGGGTGAAGGATCTGCGCGCCGAAGTGGACGAGGCCAAGCGGCGCCTGGAGCAGCACGGCCTGCGCAGCCTGCTGTTCATCGATGAGGTGCACCGCTTCAACAGCGCCCAGCAGGACGCGCTGCTGCCCTGGGTGGAAAACGGCACCGTGACCCTGATCGGCGCCACCACCGAGAACCCCTACTTCGAGGTGAACAAGGCGCTGGTGAGCCGCTCGCGCCTGTTCCGGATGCAGCCCCTGGAGGCCAGGCACCTGCACCAGCTGCTGCGGCGGGCCCTGAGCGATCCGGAACGGGGCTATGGCCACCGCAAGGTGGCGATCAGCGAGGAGGCCGCCGCGCACCTGGTGGATGTGGCCGGCGGCGATGCCCGCAGCCTGCTCAATGCCCTGGAGCTGGCCGTGGAAACCACCGAGCCCAACGCCGACGGCGTGATCGCCATCGATCTGGCCATCGCCGAGGAATCGATCCAGCAGCGGGCCGTTCTATACGACAAACAGGGCGACGCCCACTTCGACACCATCAGCGCCTTCATCAAGTCGCTGCGGGGCAGCGACCCCGATGCGGCCCTGTTCTGGCTGGCACGGATGGTGGAGGCGGGCGAGAACCCGCGTTTCATCTTCCGCCGCATGCTGATCTCCGCCGGAGAAGACATCGGCCTGGCCGATCCCCAGGCGATGGTGGTGGTGGAGGCCTGCGCCGCGGCCTTCGAGCGGGTGGGCCTGCCCGAGGGGCTCTATCCCCTGGCCCAGGCCGCCCTCTACCTGGCCAGCACCGAGAAGAGCAACAGCCTGCTGGGCTTCTTCGACGCCCTCAAAACCGTGAAGGCCGCCAGTCGCCAGGAGGTGCCCTCGCACCTGCGGGATGCCAATCGCGACGGCAAGGCCTTCGGCGATGGGGTGGGCTACCGCTACCCCCATGCCTACGCGGAGCACTGGGTGGCCCAGCAGTACCTGCCCAACCAACTGCAGGGCCAGCTGTTCTGGCAGCCGGGTGCCCTGGGTTGGGAGGGCCTCCGCCGTGAGCGCCTGCAACAGCGCCGCGCCGCCCAGCTGGCGGCCGCTGCCGAGAGTGAGGCTGAGCTGGGCACCGTGCTCAGCAGCGGCCCCGACGATCCCCGCCTGGAGCGCTGGCTGCAGCGGGAGCTGGCGGCCGAGGGGCAACGGCTCGATCTGCTGCGCCAACAGCTGTGGCAGAACGCCCGCTGGCAGCGCCACGACCGCGTGCTGATCCTCGAGGCCCGCTCCCTGCTCTGGGCCCTCGATCCCCTGGCCGCCACTCCCGAGGGCGGAGTGGTAGTTCAGGCCGCCAGTGCCGAAGACGGCCAGCGGCTCACGGCCCAGCTGCAGGTGCTCGACAGCCTGCGTCAGCCCCGGGTGATCGCGGCGGGCGCCACAGGCCTGGCCTCGGAGCTGGAGCCGGGCCAGCAGTTCGAGTGGATCGCGGCGCGCCACCCCTGCCGCGGCCTCAGCGAGGCCGAACTGCGGGCCGCGATGGTCAACCTGACGGCCCTGGCCGCGCCTGGGGCCCAGCTGCGGCTCCTGTTCAGTGGGCCCCAGCTGGGCCCGGCGGGCGCCCTGCTGACCCTGGGAACGGGAGCGCTTGAGGCCGCCGCCCGGCTGCTGTTGGAGCGGGTGGCGCCATTGGAAGCCGGCTGGCTCAGCAGCACCAGCCGAGAGGCGGAGGCCCTGGCGGAGGAGCTGGAGAAGCTGGGCTGGCGGTTGCAGTGGCGTAGCTGGCAGGAGCGGCTCGAGCTGGAGCTGGGAGCCGCCTTGCTGGAGCGCTGGTTCGCGCCCGGGGCCCCCTACCGCCAGTGGTTGGCGGACTGGCTCAACCCTGAGGAGATCGAGCAGGTGGCGAGGCTCGTGCGCCAGCACCGCGGCCAGCGGCTACCTCAGGCCCTGCAGCATCAACTGCTGCAGGGAAGCCACAAAAAAGCCCCGGCAACGCCGGGGCCAGAAGCCTGAACCATCAGGCCAGCGCCATCACCACAGACCGCGGACGGGCGCCTGGGAAGGAGCGGGAGCAGCGGCCACATCCGCCACCTGATTGGCCTGGATGCAGGCGGGCAGGAACACGTACCAGGAGAGCAGCGAGGTGCACTGGGCTTCGCCCTGGCACTTGCCCTCGGCGCAGACGTTCTGCTTGCCGTCGTAGGTGTTGCAGGTGTCCGCCAGGCGGAAGTCGGTGGGCAGGGCCGCCATGATGCCGGCCGAGGAGATCTGGCCATCGGCGGCGTCGGCGATGATGGCCGAGCGCAGACCTTCCACCGCGAAGGTGGACATGGTCCAGTAGGGGAAGTAGCTGCGGGTCTGGTTCTTGAGGAACTTCACCCCGGCATCGGAGTAGAGGAAGCGGGAGACGCCCACCAGATCCACGCTGTAGGTCTTGGACAGACCGGCGCGGAGCTCATCGGCGGTCCAACCGGAGCGGGAGATGCCGCCGGCGAGGCCCCGATCGGTGATGTCACCGTCCTTGATGAAGGTGGTGAAGGCGTCCTGGTTGGTGGACCACACGGCACCCCCGGTGTTCCAACGGACGGGCAGGTTGTTATCGACAGCTGCGGAGGCAGGCAGGGCGACGGCAGAGAGGGCCGCACCAGCAAAGAGACCAGCAGCGAGACGCTTCAGCACAGGAGGCAGAGAAAACTCGTCATTTAAAACCTACACAGCGAAAACTGAGCTGCCAACAACCGCCGCAGAACCGCAAGGCACAGACATCAACGCTCGAGCCAGCAGCCGGCAGGTCTGCACAAAGTTGCCGCTATTGCGCATCAGCGCTGACGCGGCAGGCCGCTCAACCGCAGCGGGCTCCAGCCCTCCGGGCACTGCAGCAGATTGGCGTCGTGGATGAAGCGTCCTGGCTCGCCAACGCCACTGCATGCCACCCCACGGGGAACATTGTCCACAGCCTGAACCCGTGCCACAAAGCGCCGATCGCCGTGGCGGGGCACCAACAACAGCTGCACCATGCCCGGAACTTCGCTCAGCGTCGATTCCATGTCCGGCGGGGGCTCCAGGCCCAGCACGTCGAGATATCCCGTGAAACCACCCCAGAAGTAACGGGTGATTTCGCCGCCAACGAAGCGGCTGAGCAGCTGGGTGGCGCGCTCGGCCGTCTCCTGATCCGCCTCCTGGTTGGCCAGATCGGCCAGCACCTGGTCGGTGTCGGCACCCGTGCGCATCGCCAGGGGGGGCGCCAGCGGGAGCTGCACCAGGCCCGCCAGGCCGAGCAGGCCCAGCAACGACACCACACTCCAACGCAGGGCAACGGGCATGGGCTCGCCTGGCGGTGGCAGGACGCTAGCCCCAGATCCCGGGCCCGACACCATCCCCCACCACCGCGCAGAGCCAGCCGTCACGCAGGCTGCAGTGGGACAGGGGCCGCCAGCCGGCTTCCAGATGAATCAGCTGCTGGCAGACGCTGTCGAACTGCCAGTGGCGCAGATCGCTGGCGAGGCTGGAGCCGCGCCATTTGATCGCCGCCTCCTTGCGAACCCAGCTCTCCAACACCGCCCGGGACCGCGCCTCAGGGGCCATGGCCTGCAGTTGCCGTTGTTCGGCCAGAGGGAAGAAGCGCTGCGCCAGCGCCTCGGCCAACAGGGGGCGCTGGGCCCATTCCAGATCCACGCCGATGGGTTGGGGCGACCAGCCCAGCAGCAGCTGTTGGCGGCTGTGGCTCAGGCTCACAAAGCCGGCGCCTGGGGCAAGCCGCGGGGGCGCTCCCGGCGGGCTGTGCAACGGCACGGCCTCGGGGGCGAGCCGCAGCAGCGGTGCGAGCCGTTGGCGCAGCAGCGCCCGGCTGGTGCGGTAGCGCGCCTGCAGGACTTCGGGCAGCTGCCGGCACCAGGCCCGTTCCTGGTCACTCAGCAGGGCCAGGCCCATTTCGGGCTCCAGCTGCAAGGGCAGCAGCCACAGACTCAACCGATCGCGCAGCGGCTGCTTCAGGGCTCCCCCTAGGCTCGCGCCCATTCTCGTGAACGCACCGCGATGACCCTGCAGATCGGCGATGCCGCGCCCCCCTTCACCCTGCCCGACCAGAACGGCCAGGACGTGAGCCTGAGCGACTTCCGCGGCACCAGGGTGGTGATCTACTTCTATCCCAAGGACGACACCCCGGGCTGCACCAAGGAGGCCTGCAACTTCCGCGACCAGTGGAGCGCCTTCAAGCAGCACGGCATCGCGGTGCTGGGCATCAGCAAGGACGGCGCCACCAGCCACGCCAAGTTCATCGCCAAATACGAGCTCCCCTTCACCCTGCTCACCGACGCCGAACCCTGCCCGGTGGCCGAGAGCTACAGCAGCTATGGCCTGAAGAAATTCATGGGCCGCGAATACATGGGCATGATGCGCCACACCTTCGTGGTGGATGGCGACGGCAACATCGAGAAGGCCTACCTGAAGGTGAAGGCCGACACCATGGCCGACGACATCCTCAGGGATCTCGGTCTGGCCTGAGGCCCGCCAGCTCCGCCAGGGCCTCCAGGCACAGGTCCGGGGCCCAGCGGAAGGCCAGGCCGAGCCGGGTCAGCTCCGGCGCCAGCAGCTCGGCATCACCGCCGGTAAGCCACAGCTGCCAGGGCTGAGCGTCCTCCTCCGCCAGCTCCTCCCAGGCCCGGGCGATGGCGCCAACGCAGGCCTGCAGGCAACCGCTGGCCATGGCCTGGGCCGTGGGCTGCGGCCAGGAGGGCAGGCTGCCCCGCAGATCCCCGGCCGCCAGGGCGGGCAACAGGGCCGTGCCGCTGCCCAGGGCCTGCAGCTGCAGAGCCAACCCGGCGCTGATCCGGCCACCGGCAAAACAGCCAGCAGCGTCAACACGGGTGAGACTCAGGGCCGTGCCCGCATCCGCCACGAGCACGCCGCCGCCCTGCTGCCGCCAGGCCCACCAGCCCGCCAGAGCCCGGTCGATGCCGAGCCAGGCAGGCGCCTGCCTGAGCGGCACCTGCTCGATCCGCAGCTCCCGCTCAGGCGGCAATCCCAGGCCGGCCCCCGCGGGCCCCACCGCGGCCCAGGCCATCAGCCCTGGCCAGCTCGGCTCCTGGGCTTCATCGCCCGGGGGCTGGTCATGCCAGCCCACCAGCGCGCCTTCCCGCAGGGCGGCCCAGTGCCAGCGGCTGTTGCCGATCAGCAACACGCGCTCCGGGGACGTTCCCCGAGCGCCTGCCACTTCAGATGCCCTCCCCGCCAACACCCGGCAGGTGGATCCCGCATTCCTGCTTGAGCCCCCCGAAGCGGGTGGATCGGCCACTGCTGCTGCCGTCGTCGGGCCCACTGGAGTGCCAGTCGCCCACGGTGGAATAGCCCTGGTCGAACAGGGGGTGCTGGGGCAGGTTGTGCTCCTGCATGTAATAGAAAACGTCTTTGCTGGTCCAATCCAGCAGGGGCCTCAGGGCCCAGCGGCCCCGCACCAGCTCCAGGGGCTTCATCGCCCGCCGGTGGTCGGTCTGACGCCCACGCACACCACTGGCCCAGCAGGTGACCCGCAGATCGGCCAGGGCGCGATCGAGGGGCTCCACCTTGCGGATGCGGTGGTAGAGCTCCAGATCCTCCAGCTGGCCGGTGCTCCAGAGCTGGCCGTGGAGGGCCTCCATGCGGCCCGGGCTCATCTCCGCCTGGGCCACCTTCACGTTGATCCCCAGCAGATCCATCAGGGTCTGGGCGTACCGGTAGGTTTCAGGGGGCAAGTAGCCGGTATCCACCCAGATCACCGGCACGGAAGCAGCCAGCCGGCTCACCAGATGCAGCGACACGGCCGCCTGGATGCCGAAGCTGGTGGTGAGGGCAAATCCGTCGCCAAAATGCTCCAGGCCCCAGCGCATCCGGCCCAGAGCATCGGCCTGGTCCAGGTCTCGGCAGGCCTGCTCGTGATCGAATTCAGTGGGGCTGCCAGTGGTGCTGGTCGTCGCTGCGGTGATCGTCATGTGATCCATCTTCCAATGCCGCGGCCGCTGGTTAGGGTTCGGCCATCCCCGTTGCGCTGGTCATCGACCCCTCCGCCGTGGCCGTCCCCTCCCCCGTCGTGATCGTTGGCGGCGGCTTCGGCGGCCTCTCCACGGCGCTTCAGCTGGCCCAGCAGCCCAACCATCCGCCGGTGCTGCTGATCGAGCCCCAGGAGCGCTTCCTGTTCCTGCCCCTGCTCTATGAGCTGCTCAGCGACGAGCTGAGCCGCTGGCAGATCGCCCCCCGCTACGAGGATCTGCTCGCCGGCCAGGGCATCGCCTGGCTGCGCGACCGTGTCTGCACCATCGACACGGGCAGCGCCAGCCTGCGCACCGAGGGCGGCCGGGAGTTGCACTACAGCCAGCTGGTGATCGCCAGCGGCGGCCGGCCGGAAAGCTTCGGCATCCCCGGAGTGGAACAGCATGCCCTGGGTTTCCGCAACCTGGCGGACGTGGAGCGCCTCCAGCAGCTGGTGCAGACCCTCAGGCAGCGACGCCGCCCCCTGCAGCGTCTGGTGGTGGTGGGGGCCGGCGCCACCGGCGTGGAGCTGGCCTGCAAACTCGCCGACCTGCTCGAGGGCAGCGCCGTGATCGAACTGGTGGAGCAGGGAGTTGAGCTGCTGCCCACCTCCAAGGCCTTCAACCGGGAGCAGGCCCGCCTGGCCCTGCAGCGGCGCGACATTCGGCTGCGCACCGGCACCCGCGTGGTGGCCGTGCAGGCCGATGGCCTGGAGCTGAGCCGGTCGACGGGGACCAACGGCAGCGAGCGGCTGCAGGCCGATGGCGTGGTCTGGGCCGCCGGCGTGGCGGGCTGCGTGCCACCCATCAGCCCACCGCTGGCCCTGGATCGCCGCGGCCGGCTGCTCTGCAACGCCGATCTCAGCGTGGTGGGCCTGAGCCACGTGTTCGCCCTCGGGGATGCCGCGTCCTGCCCCGGCGAGGAGACCAGCTCAGCCGCGGCCTACCCCGCCACCGCCCAGGTGGCCTATCAACAGGCTGAGCGGCTGGCGGCCAATCTGCTGCTGACCCGCGCTGGAGAGCCGCTGCAGCCGTTCGTATGGAACGACCTGGGCGAGATGCTGGGGCTCGGCATCGGCCAGGCCACCATCACCGGCATGGGCCTCACCCTGGCGGGCCCTGGCGCCTATCAGATGCGGCGCCTGGCCTACCTGGCCCGGCTGCCGGGGCTGAGCCAGAAGCTGAAGGTGGCCGCCGGCTGGCTGGCGGCCTGGCGCTGAGGATCCCTCCATGAGCCAGGCCCCACGAGGACTGCTGCTGGATGCCATGGGCACCCTGATCGGCCTGCGCCAGTCGGTGGGCGTCACCTACGCCAACCTGGCGGCGGCCCATGGCGTGGCGGTGGAGGCCAGTGCCATCGATCGGGTGTTTCCCGGGATCTACCGAACCGCGCCGCCCCTGGCCTTCCCCGGCCTGGCGGGAGCCGAACTGCTGGAGGCGGAGCGGAGCTGGTGGATCGCGCGCATCGCCGAAGCCTTCGCCGCCAGCGGCCATCCTGAGCCCTTGCCGGAGGCCCTCGGCCCGGAGCTGTTCGACCATTTCGCCCGGCCGGAGCTGTGGCGGGTATACCCGGATGCGGGTGAGCAGCTGCAGCGGTGGAAGCAGCGGGGACTGCGGCTGGCGGTGGTGAGCAACTTCGACCAGCGCCTGATCCAGCTGCTGGAGGGCCTGGGGCTGGCGGACCTGTTCAGCGCCGTGGTGGTGTCGAGTGCGGTGGGGGCCGCCAAACCGGATCCCCGCCCCTTCCACCGCGCCCTGGATGCCCTGGACCTGGCCCCCACGGAGGTGTGGCACGTGGGCGACAGCCCGGCGGACGAGGCCGGAGCACGGGCCGCTGGCGTGCGCTGTGTGCTGATCCGGCGGTCGCAGCCGGGCGACGGCCCTTGAAACAGGCCGCGCTGCTGGGCCGCACGGCCGGCCTGCGCCCTGCGGCGGTGCGGCGCCTGGAGCGGCTCAGCCACCGGCGCCACCCGGAAGGCAGTGGCGCCGATGGGCTCAGCCTGCAGCGCCTGGCCGAGGAGAGCGCGGAGCTGGAGCTGCCCCTCAGCCTGGTGATCGACAACCGCGGACTGTGCCGGCTGCTGTGGGTGGGACCACTGGAGCAATCGGGACGGCTGCTGGAGCGCCTGCCCGGTGGTCCCCGTCGCCAGGGCAGTGGACTGCGCCTGATCACCTGCGTGGGCCGTGCCACCCAGCTCGCCCCCCAGGGCAGCGAGGCGGTGGTGGGACTGGATCTGCAGCCACTGCTGTGGCTCCGCTACGGCGACAGACCTCGTCCTGGCGGCCACTGGCCGGCGGCGGCCTACGCGCCGGGCGGCGATCCTGGCCACCCCTGGCAGGAGCTGGTCAGCGGCAACCTCGACGACCTGTGCGCCTATGCACCGCCCGAGCCCCCGGCCCAACCGGCAGCGCCCCGGATCCGGGAGGCCGGCAGCGGCAGCGAGCGGGTGCTGCTGCTGGTGCTGAGCCCGCCGGACGCCGAGGAGGCCCGGCGCCAGATCGCCGAACTGGAGGGCCTGGTGCGCAGCGCCGGAGCCGCCCCTGTGGGCCTGGTGGTGCAGCGCAGAGCCCAGGGCTCGCCGCACACGATCTGGGGCGAGGGCAAGCTGCGGGAGGCTGCCCTGGAGGCCAGGCGCCTCGGCGCCAGCCTGGTGGTGACCGACCGGGAACTCACCCCGGCCCAGGCCCGCAACCTGGAGCGGCTGCTGGATCTGCCGGTGAGTGATCGCAGCGAGCTGATCCTCGACATCTTTGCCCAGCGGGCCGCCAGCGGCGCCGGACGGCTGCAGGTGGAACTGGCCCAGCTGCGCTACCGCCTGCCCCGGCTCGCGGGCCGTGGCCTGAGCCTCTCGCGCCAGGGGGGAGGCATCGGCACCCGCGGTCCCGGTGAAACCCAGCTGGAGAAAGACCGGCGCGCCATCGCCCGCCGCATCGACAAGCTGCAGCGCGACGTGCAGGCCCTGGGGGAACACCGTGCCCGCCTGCGGGCCAGCCGCCACGGCCAGCGGCGCCTGGCCCTGGTGGGCTACACCAACGCCGGCAAGAGCTCCCTGCTCAACGCCCTGAGCAAACCGGCGGCCGGCGAGGCCGTGCTGGCTGAAAACAAGCTGTTTGCCACCCTCGATCCCACCACCCGGCGCATCAGCCGTGCGAACCCCGAGGGCGGCCGGCCGCAGACGCTGCTGCTCACCGACACCGTGGGCTTCATCCGCGACCTGCCGCCGCCGCTGCTGGAGGCCTTCCGCTCCACCCTCGAGGAAACCCTGGAGGCCGAGCAGTTGCTGCTGGTGGTGGACCTCTCGGATCCAGGCTGGTCTGAGCAGGTGCGCACGGTGAACGCCATCCTCGATTCGCTGGGGAGCACCGCGCCGCGCCGGCTGATCGGCAACCAGATCGACCGCTGCCCCGCAGGAGCCCTCGATCAGGCCCGCCAGCTCGATCCACGGGTGCTGTTCGTGTCCGCCACCGCCGGCCTGGGCCTGCAACACCTGCGCGACTGGCTGTTTGCCAGCCCGGAGCCAGCGGTGTAGCCACGGCCACATCCCAGTTCGACCGGACCGGTCAACCACCGAGTGGCTGTGCCAGCATCAGCCCCGTTTTCCGCTTCGCACCAGGCCATGGCGCTGCAGCTCGGCGATACCGTTCCCGACTTCACCCAGGATTCCCAGCTGGGTCCGATCAACCTCTACGACTTCGCTGGCGATAGCTGGGTTGTGCTGTTCTCCCACCCCGCCGACTACACGCCGGTGTGCACCACCGAACTGGGAGAGGTGTCGCGCCTGCGCCCCGAATGGGAGAAGCGCAACGTGAAAACCATCGCCCTGAGCGTGGATTCCGCCGAGAGCCACAAGGGCTGGATCAACGACATCAACGAGACCCAGCACACCACGGTCGACTATCCGATCCTGGCCGACGCCGATAAGAAGGTGGCGGATCTCTACGGGATGATTCACCCTAATTCGCTCAACAACCTCACGGTGCGCTCGGTGTTCATCATCGACCCCAACAAGAAACTGCGCCTGCAGATCACTTATCCCGCCAGCACGGGCCGCAACTTCGATGAGATCCTGCGGGTGATCGATTCCCTGCAGCTCACCGATCACCATTCCGTGGCCACGCCGGTGAACTGGAAGGACGGCGACGACTGCGTGGTGGTGCCCTCGATCCCCACCGACGAGGCCCGCGTGAAGTTCCCCAAGGGCGTCACCGAGGTGAAGCCCTACCTGCGCCTCACCCCCCAGCCCAACAAGTGAGTCGCCCCTGATGCGGGTGCTGGGGTTGATGAGCGGCACCAGCGCCGATGGCGTTGATGCCGTGCTGGCCACGTTCAGTGGCCCACCGCAACGCCCGCGCTGGCGGCTGCTGAACAGCGCCAGCGCGCCCTATCCCCTCGCCCTGCGCCGCCGGCTGATCGCCGCCGGCCAGGGGGAGCCGCTCACGGCCGCCGAGCTGCTCGAGCTGGGCGAAGCCCTCACGGAAGCGCAGGCCGCGGCGGCCCGCGCCTGTGATCCCACCGGCCAGGCGGCCCTGGTGGGCTGCCACGGCCAGACCCTCTGGCACCGTCCCCCCAGCGCCGGGCGCCGCGGCGCCAGCTGGCAGCTGCTGCAGGGCCCGCTGCTGGCCCAGCTGCTGGGGGCACCGGTGGTGTTCGACTTCCGCGCCGCCGATCTGGCCCTCGGCGGCCAGGGGGCACCCCTGGTTCCCGCCACCGACGCGGCCCTGCTGCCCGGCATTGGCGGCTGGCGGGCCCTGCTCAACCTGGGGGGCATCGCCAACCTCACCCTGCTGCCCCCCGCCTCGGGCCCCGACCGGGACGCCGCGGTGCTGGGCTGGGATTGCGGGCCGGCCAACACCCTGCTGGATCTGGCGGTGCAGCACTACAGCGGAGGACGCCAGAGCTTCGACGAGGGCGGTGCCTGGGGCCGCCGCGGCCAGGTGAACGAGGCCTTGATCCAGCGCTGGCTGCAGGAGCCCTACTTCCGCCAGGCGCCGCCGAAATCCACGGGCCGGGAGCTGTTCGGCCGCGCCGACCTGGAGCGCCGCCTCGGCGATCTGGGGCAGCCGGCCAACGGGGCGGATGCCCTGGCCACCCTCACGGCCTTCACGGCGGCGGTTGTGGCGCAGGATCTGAGCCAGGCACCGCCTGTGCTGGAACTGCTGGTGGCGGGGGGAGGGGCCCGCAACGGGCTGCTGATGGAGCAGCTGTGTCAACGCTGCCGTGGCCTGATCGTGCGCCCCCTGGCGGAGCTGGGCATCGGCGAGGCGGAGCGCGAAGCCCTGGCCTTCGCGCTGCTTGCCTGGTGGCATCAGCTGGGCCACCCCGGCTCGCTGCCCTCGGTCACCGGGGCGTCACAACCGGCGGTGCTGGGCGTCTGTGCCCGGCCGCCCCTGGGCCGGAGCTCCAGGTCAACAACCACCACGAAGCTGAACAGCCTCGGCCTGCCGTTCATACGCTGAAGGGCAACTGCCGCCAGTTGTGCCATGAGCGCCGGCAACGCCCCCAGCCTCTACGAGCGCATCCGGGCCGACCACGCCCTCACCCAGGACCTGTTCCGCCAGGCCCTGCAGGATCCTTCAGGCACCCTCAGCCGCATCTGTGAGCTGGGTGGCAACTGGGGTCTGCCCGTGAGCCGGGAGGAGGTGAAGGCCCACCTCGCCAGCGTCGACGACGCCGACACCAAGCAGTGGCTGCTGAAGGCCCGGGGCGGCCTGTAGCAGGGCCCGCCGGGAGGGCAGCCGCGGACGCCGATCCTCGCCCATCCAACTGAAGAACAGCCAGTAGCTCACGATCGCCAGACCGGCGGCCACCACCAGGGCTGCCACCTGTTCGAGACGCTTCACCATGGCGTTCGATGCCTGCAGCACACCGCCCAGTCTGCAGGCCAGGGGGGATGATGCAGGTCGGAAGGGCCAGTGCGCCCAGATCGGCTTGTCCTCCCTAGCGATACCCCCGTGCTCCGCCTCGAACGCGTTTCCAAGATCTATCCCACCGGTGAGGTGCTGCGCGACATCACCTGGGAGGTGAAGCCCGGCGATCGCATCGGCCTGGTGGGGGTGAACGGGGCCGGCAAGTCCACTCAGCTGCGGATCATCGCCGGCCTGGAGGAACCCACCAGCGGCCAGGTGGTGAAGCAGGGCGATCCCCGCATCGTGTATCTCCAGCAGGAGTTCGATGTGGACGTGCGCCGCACGGTGCGCGAAGAGCTGTTCCAGGCCTTCGGCGAGGCGGCGGTGGTGCTGAACCGCAAACACGCGGTGGAGCACGAGATGGCCAGCGAGAAGGCCGCCAGTGATCCGGATCATCTCGAGGAGCTGATCCACGAGCTGGGCCGGCTGCATGAGCGCTTCGAGGCCCTGCACGGCTACGAGCTCGACGCCCGCATCGACAAGCTGCTGCCCACGATCGGCTTCACCCCCGAGGGGGCCGAGCTGCTGGTGGGCGACTATTCCGGCGGCTGGCAGATGCGCATCGCCCTGGGCAAGATCCTGCTCCAGGAGCCTGATCTGCTGCTGCTCGACGAACCCACCAACCACCTGGATGTGGAGACGATCCAGTGGCTGGAGGACTACCTCTGCAGCCAGAGCGTGCCCCTGGTGGTGATCAGCCACGACCGGGCCTTCCTCGATCGGGTGTGCAACCAGATCGTGGAGACGGAGCGCGGCGTCTCGCGCAGCTACCTGGGCAACTACACCCAGCACCTGGAGCAGAAGGCCCTCGAGCGCGAGGCCAGCCAGGCCGCCTTTGAGCGCCAGCAGAAGGAGCTGGCCACCCAGCAGGCCTACATCGACCGCTTCCGCGCCAGCGCCACCCGCTCCACCCAGGCCAAGAGCCGCGAGAAGCTGCTCGACAAGGTGGAGCGGATCGAGGCGCCCATCGAGACCGTGGGCGGCCCACGCTTCCAGTTCCCGCCCGCGCCCCGCAGCGGCCGCCAGATCGCGGTGATCGAGGAGCTCACCCACAGCTACGGCGACAAGATCCTGTTCCTGGAGGCCAACCTGGAGGTGGAGCGGGGCGATCGCATCGCCTTCGTGGGCCCCAACGGCGCCGGCAAGTCGACGCTGCTGCGGCTGGTGATGGGCACCGAAACGCCCGACGCGGGCCGTGCCTCCCTGGGGGAGCACAACGTGATCGCCGGCTACTTCGAGCAGAACCAGGCCGAGGCCCTGGATCTCTCCAAGACCGTGATCGACACCCTGTTCGAAGCGGTGCCCGACTGGACCCAGACCCAGGTGCGCTCGCTGCTGGGCAGCTTCTGCTTCAGCAACGACGCGGTGTTCAAGGAGGTGGGCAAGCTCTCCGGCGGCGAGAAGGCCCGCCTGGCCCTGGCCCTGATGTTGCTCAGCCCCTGCAACCTGCTGGTGCTCGATGAGCCCACCAACCACCTCGACATTCCCGCCAAACAGATGCTCGAGGAAGCCCTGATGGAGTACGAGGGGGCGGCCTTGGTGGTAAGCCACGACCGCTACTTCATCTCGCGGGTGGCCAACAAGATCGTGGAACTGCGCGAGGGCGAGCTGGTGCTCTACCGGGGCGACTACGCCTACTACCAGGAGAAGAAGGCCGAGGAGGCCGCCGAGGCCGAGACCCAGCGCCTGGCCGCTGAGCAGGAGGCCAAGCGCAGGGCCAACCGGGAGAAGCAGAAGGCCAAGGAGTCGGCCCGCAGAGCCGCTGCCGCCTGAGCAGAGGGACCACTCAGCACAAACAACTTCACACTGGACTAGGCATGAGAACTCATTGTTCGAGGCCTGGGGCAATGGTGTGCATAGGCTGACAACATTCCCCTCACGACGAGGCCCCATGGGTACTCAAGGCAGCTTTTCTGCGTCCTTCTCCCACGGGGGAGGCCAGTCCCATTCGCCGCTGAACTCCACTGCCAACCACGGCCACGAGCCGTCGATGGGCGCGGACGCGGTGAGCACCTACTTCGAGTGCATCACCGCTTGCTCCCTCGACGACGGCGAGTGCGTGACGCGCTGCGTCGAGGTTCTGCGGGAAGAGACCTAGCCAGCAGGTCAGCGCCTGCAAACGCGAACCTCGTAGCAATGTGCCAACGGCTACGCGACTGCCAGAAACATTTCGTAGCGTTGGGGCGGTCCCGATGATCCATCGCGTCAGCCGCCATGTCAGAACCGCTTGCCCTGAGCCTCGGCCAGCAATTTGAGCTGGAGCGCATGAACCGGGCGATCGAGTCCACCGCCGACCCCCAGGCCCTGCAGCACCTGGCCAAGCAGCTGCTGCTCGCCTGGCACAGCCAGAAGGCTGCCACCCAGTGGGTGATGCGCCAGCAGCTCGACGGACCACCCCGGCTATCGGGCCATCAGGGCTGAGAGCTCGGTGGGGATCACCTGGAGGCTGATCGCCTGGCCTCCCCTCAACACGCTGAGGGCCATCGCGCGGCCCACGCCGTTGCGCTCCACCACCTGGGTGAGCTGAGCCGGGTCCTTCACCGGCTGCCCGCCCACCGCCGTGATCACATCACCGGCCCGCAGGCCAGCCCGGGCTGCGGGTCCGCCGGGCATCACGCTGCGCACCTGGGCGCCGCTGGCGATGGCACCACGGGCGTCCCGCACCGGCTCCAGGGCCACACCGATCATGGCGTGGCTCACCACTCCGCTGGCCACCAGTTGCTGGGCGATGGTGCGGGCCCTGTTGATCGGGATGGCAAAGCCCAGGCCGGCCCCCGGCCCCGAGCGCACCAGGGTGTTGATCCCCACCACCTCACCGCCGGCATCCAGCAACGGTCCGCCGGAATTGCCCGGGTTGATGGCGGCATCGGTCTGAATCAGTTCGAGCCGCTTGTCGGTGATGCCCAGCTTGGCCGCGTTGCGGTTGAGGCTGCTCACGATCCCCAGGGTCACGGTGTTGTCGAGCCCGAAGGGGTTACCCACGGCGATCACCCAGTCGCCCACCTGCAGGGCATCGGAGTTACCGAGCCTGGCCACAGGCCAGGGCCCACCCCCCTCCAGCCGCACCACGGCCAGATCGGTCACGCGATCGGCTCCCACCACCTTGCCCTCCACACGGCGACCATCGGGCAGACCCACCACCACCCGGCTGCTGCCCTCCACCACGTGGGCGTTGGTGATCAACAGGCCCGAGGGGTCGTAGATGAAGCCGCTGCCCTGGCCCCGCTCCGTGCGCTGGGACGGCGGCTGGGGCGTCATGCCCGGGGGAAGGCCAAAGAATTGCCGCAGCAGCGGATCCATGAACGGCAGCTGCTGCAGCCCTCCCGCCCCAGGCACCACCACGGTGCGCTCCGTGTCGATCGTCACCACCGCCGGTCCGGCGCGCCGCACGGCATCCGCCACGAACGACTGGCGGGAGAGCGCCGCCGCGGGCGCGGTCGACTGGGCCCGCCCGGGCGGCAGGGGCAGGGCGGTGGTTCCGGCCAGCGCCAGGGCTGAGGCCAGGGCCAGGGGCAGAGCCCGCACACGTGCAGCAGCCATGCGGCCACAACGATCAGGGGCTTCGACCGTAAGCAGGATCATCGCCACCAACCATCCCCCCGACGGGTGGGGTTCCCGCCCTCAGGAGGCGGCAGCATCGGGCCAGGAGAGCGATGATGGGTGAATTCGGTACGCCGGGTTGATCGGGCCCCGCTGTCCATGCCTGTTGTGTTCGCCAAACTGCTGCCTCTCGTTTACGGCGCCTGCTTCCTTGCCCTGCTGTGGCAGGCCTTCCGGGTGATGGGCAGGGGATTCAGCGCCGTGCCCAGACCCGGGGATCCCCCCAGCCGGCCCCAGGGCGACCGCACCGGTCGTCTCACCATTCACCCGGAACTGCTTGACGCGGATGGCCAACTCACGCGCGACGACCTGCTGACGGTGCGCTTCAGCGGCGACAACGAACAGCCCGCCTTGCCGAACGACCCCAACTGAGGCCGGCGGGGCCCGCCAGCTGTTACAACCATTGCGTGCCTGTGGACATCGGCGGAGGCTGAGGTGGATCAACGAACCCGGATCGTGGCGGCGGTGCTGAAGAGCCTCAAGCTGCCTCCCCGTTTCCAGCTCAAGCTCGTGAAGGAGGATCCGATCCGGCTGGAGCTGATCCTCACGCCGGCCTACGGCAAGACGCCGATGCTGGTGGGGCTGGTGGAGTCGCAGGATCTGGTGGCCCGCCGCGACCGTGAGGGCCGCATCCCCCGCGACCTGCAGGGCACCTGGGACTGGACCGTGCGCCACGGCAAGGTGAGCACCGGCGGCTGGAACCCCTACCTCAAGGAAGCCCTGCAGACGATGTTTGAAACCGGGCTGCCGGCCATCGTGTACGAGGAAACCACTGGCGAGGTGTACCACCCGGTGGATGGCGCCCGCCACGTGCGCTGAGCGCCTGCCCCATGGCTGAGCTGCCGATCGAGCCGCTGCTGCCGCGGCTGGTGGAGCAGCTCCCCGCCGGTGCCACGCTGCTGCTACAGGCCCCACCAGGCGCCGGCAAGACCACCCGCGTGCCCCTTGCCCTGCTCGAGGCCCTGGAGGCCGCCGACGGGTCCGATCACGGCGTGATTTTGATGCTGGAGCCGCGGCGCCTGGCGGCCAGGGCGGCGGCCGAGCGGCTGGCGGCCGGACTGGGGGAGCCCGTGGGCCAGCGGGTGGGCTACCGGGTGCGAATGGAGGCCCGCGTCTCGGCGGCCACCCGCATCGAAGTGCTCACCGATGGACTGTTCCTCCGGCGCCTGCAGGCCGATCCGGCCCTGGCCGGGGTGGCCTGCGTGATCTTCGATGAATTCCACGAGCGCCGCAGCGAGGCCGATCTGGCCCTGGCACTGCTGCGGGAGGCCCAGGCACTGCTGGCACCGGAGTTGAGGCTGCTGGTGATGTCCGCCACCCTCAACCTGCACCCGCTGGTGGAGCAACTGCCCCAGGCCGGCCTGCTCACCAGCGAGGGGCGCGCCCATCCCGTGGCCGTGAGCCACCAGGCACCGCGGCAGGGGGAAGCGCTGCACCGGCAGCTGCTGCGGGCCCTGGAGAGCCACTGGCTGGATCAGCGCGGCGCCGGAGAAACGGTGCTGGTGTTCCTGCCGGGCCAGTGGGAGATCCACCAGGGGCTGGAGGCCATTGCCGCCACCCCCTGGGGCGCCGAGCTGGAGCTCTGTCCGCTGCACGGCCAGCTGCCGCTGGCGGCCCAGAGCCGGGCGATCCGCCGGGCCAGCACCGCCGCCGGCAAGGTGGTGCTAGCCAGCGCCATCGCCGAGAGCTCGCTCACCATCGAGGGGGTGAGCCTGGTGATCGACAGCGGCCTCAGTCGCCGCAGCCGCTTCGATCCGGTCACCGGCATGGACAGCCTGGTGACGGTGCCCGCCAGCCTGGCCAGTGCGGAGCAGCGGGCCGGCCGCGCCGGGCGCCTGGGGCCCGGCCGCTGCCTGCGGCTGTGGAGTCCGGCCGAGCAGCAACGGCGCCCCGCCTTTGATCCGCCCGAACTGCTGGAGGCAGATCCCACCCCGCTGGTGCTGCAGCTGGCCCAGTGGGGAGCTGGGCTGGGGGAGGAGCTGCCCTGGCTGGATCCCCCCCCGCGCGCCAGCCTGGTGGAGGGCCAGGAGCTGCTGCGCCAGCTGGGCGGCGTGGATGATCGTGGCGCCCTCACCGCCCATGGCCGGGCCATGGCGGCCCTCGGCCTGCACCCGCGCCTGGCCCATCTGCTGCTGCGGGCCCGGAACATGGGCGCGGAAGCCCTGGGCTGCGCCCTGGCGGCCCTGCTGAGCGAGCGCGATCCCCTCAACCCCCAGGAGCATGGCAGCGACCTGGGCCGACGCCTCGACTGGCTCCAGCAACCCGGCCGCGATCCCCGCCGCCAGCAACTGATCCAGCTGCAACGGCAGCTGCAGCGGCAACTCGACGGGCTCGCCGGCACCCCAGGCGAACGGCCCACCCCAACAACGCCGGCCGCCAGGGCATACGCCGTCGCCGCCGTGCTCGTGGCCCAGGCCTATCCCGAGAGGGTGGCCCTGGCCCGGGAGGCCGGCAGTGGTCGCTACCTCACCCGTGGCGGCCGGGGCGCCCAGCTGCACCCCACCGACCCCCTGCGTGGCTGCGAGGCCCTGGCCATCGCCAGCGCCGATGGCGCCGGCAGCGACTGCCGCATCCAGCTGGCCCTGCCCCTCGACCGCGACAGCCTGGAGGAGCTGGCGGCCGAGGCAGGCGAGGAGCGGGAACTGGTGAGCTGGGACCCGCAGCAGCAGCGGGTGCGCTGCGAGCGGGAATGGCGCCTGGGGGCCCTGGTGCTGGAGCGCCGCCCCTGGCCCCAGGCGCCGGCAAGCGCCGTGCGTGCGGCGCTGCTGGAGGGCCTGGCCCTGCTGGGCCTGGAGGCCCTGCCCTGGACGCCCGCCAGCCGCCAGCTGCAGCGGCGTCTGACCCTCGCCCATGGGCACCTGGGCAGCCCCTGGCCCGACCGCAGCGACAGGGCCCTGCTGGCCGATCCCGGCAGCTGGCTGGGGGAGCAGCTCGACGGCCTGCGCAGCCGCGCCGACCTGCAACAGCTCAACCTGGCGGAAGCCCTCTGGAGCGGCCTGGACTGGGACCAGCGCCGCCAGCTGGACGAGCTGCTGCCCGAAAGCCTGGCCATTCCCTCCGGCCGCAGCGCCCGGCTCGACTACAGCAGCGGTGAGCCGGTGCTGGCCGTGAAGCTGCAGGAGATGTTCGGTGCCACCGGCACACCGACTCTGCTGGGGGACCGGCTGCCGATCACGGTGCAGCTGCTCTCGCCGGCCGGGCGGCCCGCCGCCATCACCCGGGATCTGGCCGGTTTCTGGAGCGGGGGGTACAAACAGGTGCGCAGCGAGCTACGAGGCCGCTATCCCCGTCACCCCTGGCCGGAGGATCCGGCCGCCGCCACCGCCACGGCCCTCACCAACCGCCGCCTGCAACAGGCTCAGTCCCAGAGGTGATCAAAGCCGAAGTGGTGGAGTCCCTCGGCGATGCCGGCGCAGCCTGCGGCGCGGGCCCGATACACCGAAGGCAGCCGCGGCAGGTGCTCCAGCAGGGCTTGCTCGGCATTGCCCACCATCACGCCCTTGAGGCCCGTCTCGAACATGGCCAGATCGTTGAGGGTGTCGCCGGCTGTCACCACCGTGGCGTGGTCGAGCTCCAGCCACTCCAGTAGCGCCAACAGGGTGCTGCCCTTATTCACCCCAGCCGGCAGCACATCGAAATAGCGGTTGTCGGAGAGCAGGCAATCGGCGCCCTCCGCCTCCAGCAGCGGGATCAGCGCGGGATCAAACAGCTCCGGGTCCACGTAGTAGGCCAGGCGGCGGTTGGAGCTCACCGGCTGCAACGACAGGCCGGGCTGACCTTCCATCAACGGCGCCAACCGCTCCGGCAGCCCCTGCCAGCGGGCCTCGATCGGATCCACCGCCAGGGGAATCGGCGTGAGCGAGTGGCCGCAGGCCACGGTGCAACCCACATCGCCGATCACCAGATGGGGCGCCTGCAGCCCGATGGGCTCGTCCTCGAGCAGCACCCGGGCGATCGCGTCCAGGTCGCGGCCGGTGCAGAACACGTGCAGCACCCGCTGGCGCTGCTCCGCCAGCCAGCGGTAGAAACGGCGACGCTCCGGCGTGGCACCCCCCAGCAGGGTGCCGTCCAGATCGGTCACGAGCACCAGCTCAGGCCTCTCCGGCAGGGGCGCCGAGAGGTGGAACTGGAACCGCTCACGCCTGGGGAACGAACCCGATGCTGGGGTAGACAAGCGGAATGGCGGCAAACCGTACCCCAAGGTATCGAGGGCGACTGTCAAGCAGCCTCCAAGTTTCGTTACAGTTCTTTGGCTGCCGAATGACGCCCGATGTCTGAGTCCCCCCGCTTCGGTTTCGTGAACTTCGCCGAAACCTGGAATGGCCGCCTGGCCATGCTGGGTTTTGTGATCGGCCTGGGCACTGAACTGCTCACCGGCCAGGGCATCCTGTCCCAACTGGGTCTGGGCTGAAGCCCAGGGCCCTTCAAGCCCCCCTCAAGCGCCCCCTCACGGGGGCGCTTTTTGCTGGTGCAGCAAAGTGGTGCTGCCCAGCTGATTGCCCCCTGGCCCGCCTGTACGCCAAGAACCGCCGTGACGGCGCCAGGCTGCTCAGCAGCGCCCTGGTGATCACCAGCATCGCCCTGGTGCGCATCGATCATCCGATCGGCCGGGCGGTGGCCCTGGTGGGCTCGCTGGTGTGTCTCTACTGGTGGAACTGCTACCGCAACCTTGAACGCTGACACCGGCCTGCCCAGGTACAGCGTCGCCGAGCTCAACCAGGCGATCGGTTCGCTGCTGGAGCGGGGTTTCGCGCCCCGCTTTCTGCTGGAGGCCACGGTGTCGCGGCCCCAGCTGAAAAAGGGCCATCTCTGGCTCACCCTGGTGGATGAACAGGCCGCGATCTCGGCCGTGGTGTGGGCCTCCCAGCTCAACAAGCTCTCCCATCAGCCCAGCGAGGGCGATGGGGTGGTGGTGGTGGGGAAGCTCAACTTCTGGGCGGCCCGGGCGAGCCTGTGCGTGCAGGTGCTGGATCTGCGCCCCAGTCTCAGTGCGGTGTTGCGCCAGTTCGAGCGCGTGCGCCAGCAACTTGAGCCGGAGGGCCTGTTCGCCCCCGAGCGCAAGCGCAATCTGCCCCGGATGCCGCAGGCCATTGCCCTGCTCACCAGCGCCCCCAGCTCAGCCCTGGCCGACATGCTGCGCACCGCCGCTGAGCGCTGGCCCGCCACCCGCCTCCACGTGGTGCCCATGCCCGTGCAGGGGCCGGTGGAAGCTCAGATCCGCGCCCGGCTGAGCCAGGTGATCGCCGCCGCCCCGGGGCTCGGCATCGAGGCGATCGTGCTGGCCCGCGGCGGCGGCAGCCGGGAAGACCTGGCCGTGTTTGATGGCGAGGGTCTGGCCAGGGATCTGGCGGACTGCCCGCTGCCGGTGGTGACGGGACTTGGCCATGAAGACGACACCACCATTGCCGATCTGGTGGCGGACTACCGCGCGGCCACCCCCACGGCGGCCATCGTGGCGCTGCTGCCCGACCGGTTGACCGTGCGCCAGGACCTGAAGCAGAGCCAGTCCCTGCTGCACCAGCGGCTGCTGCTGCGACTGGAGCGGGAGCGTCAGGCCCTGGACGCCAGCCGTGAACGGCTCGAGCTGCGCCATCCGAAGCTGCTGCTGGAGAGCCTGCGCCAGCAACTGCGGCAACGGCTGGATCTGCTGGAGGCGCTTTCACCCCAGCGACTGCTGGAGCGGGGCTTTGCCCTGGCGCGGGGCGCCGATGGCCGGCTGCTGCGTTCCGTGCAGCAGCTGCAGCCGGGTGATCAGCTGCAGCTGGAGCTCTCAGACGGCAGGATCGACGCGGATGTGCGCAGCGTGACCCCGAGCCCCAGCCATGAGTGAATCTCCGCCCAGGCGCAGCCCGCGCCGCCGCAAGAGCGCCAGCGCCACCGACTCCAGTTCCAGCGCCTCCAGTTCCACCGCCCCCAGTTCCACCGCCCCCAGTTCCACCGACTCCAGCTCCACCCCGACCAGCATTCCGGAGGATTGGCTGGCCGAGATCCAGCAGCTGAGCTTTCAGGAGGCCCGCACCGCCCTGGAGCTGGCCATGGCCCAATTGCAGGCCAACAACCTGGAAGTGGAGCAGATGGCCGGGCTCTACCGGCGAGCCCGCGCCTACGCCGAGCGCTGCGAGGCCGTGCTCGATGCCGTCCAGCAGGACGTGATCCAATGGGACACAGACGCGCCGACAGCATGACGCCACCCCGCCCCTGGCTCGCCTGGCTCTACCTGGCCCTGGCCGTCGCGGGAGGGGTGCTGCCCTGGATGGCCAACCTCGACTACATGCGCCAGTACGGCGCCGGTTTTGACCTTGGCCTGTTCGTGCAGCTGGCCAATGCCAACCCGGCCGCCCAGTCGCTGTCGCGCGACCTGCTGGTGGGGGCTTCCGCCATCACGCTATGGATGGTGGTGGAGAGCCGGAGGCTGCAGATCAAACACCTCTGGCTGGTATTGCTGAGCTCCGTCACGATCGCCTTTGCCTTTGCGGCGCCGTTGTTTCTGTTCCTACGCGAACGCCGCCTGCAGGAGCTGGCCCGCAACCAGGCAGAACCGGGCCAGCAGAGCTGAACGAACCCCGGCCCACAGCCGGGTGGTTCAGCCCTGCTGGCCGCGATCGGTCTCCGTCACCTCCGTGACCGTGACGTCGATCACCGCGTTGCCGGGTGGCATCTCCTGCGTTGGGGAACCGGCCACGGGACCTGAACTGGTGGCCAGCTCAGCACCACAACCCGGACAGATCGCCACGCCAAAACTGGGCGTGCCGCAGTTGCTGCACGTGATCAGGCGCCGTTTGAGCAGCTGCCAGGCCAGCAGACCAAGCCCAGCCAAAGCCAGCGGACCCAGCACCAGCAGCAGGGTGACTCCTTCCAGGACGTCGACAAAGAAGCGTCCCGCCAGGCCGGGGGCCAACAGCACGAAGCCAGCCAGGGCAATCCAGAGCCAGGGAATCGGACGCTGCATCACTGCTTGAAACGGGGATCCCGTTCGATCCAGCGCTCCAGGGCCGCCAGGGCCTCAAGACCGGCCCAGCCCATGAGCACAGCGGCCACCACCAATGCCGTCAACAACCCCAGCCCCACAAGCACGGGCACCAGGGCAAAGGTGAGCGCCCCAATCACCACCACGGCGCCAACAGAGGTGCAGACCAACAGGAGGGTGGCGGGCAAGGGCCGAACCCGTTGCAGCTGGTGTCCCAAAGCAGCACCGCGAGGAATGGATCCATCCTGCAGCGTCCGCGGCCTACTCACTCAAGGCCACAGGTGTGGATCGCCCGCCATAGGGAGGTCGGCTCAGCACCACGCTCACAGCCATGCCGTAGTACACGATCAGCGCCACCAACCACACCCAGAGGGTGAGCACCAGCACGGCGCCGATCACGCCATAGGCCTGAAAGCGCGCCCCGAGGGAGATCAAACTGCGGCCAACCGCCAGGTTGAGGCCCGTGAGGGCAGTCCCGATCAGCAGGGCCCCTGGCAGCAGGGGGGCACGGGGCACGCGGCTCGTGGGCAATAGCCGCAGCAAGGCAAACGACAGGCAACACGCAATCAGCAGAGACAGCGAGAGATCCAGGATCCGTGGCAGCGGCACCCAGAGGCGCACCGCGGCCGGGAACCAGCCCTCAAGCATCGATCGCCAGGTGCCTGAACTCAAGAGGTGGAGGTTGGTGGTGAGCTGATCAACCACCACAAAAAAGCCGATCAAGAGCACCAGAGCGAACGACTCCAACCGCGCCCGCAGGAAGCGCCGCACACCCTGTTGCCACGTCACGTGCTGATGCGGCAGGGGCCGAAATCCCCAGAGCCTGTCGGCTCCACGCTGCAAGCTGAGATAGGCGTTGGTGGCAGAAATGAGCAGAAACAGCACGCCCACCACTCCAGCGCCGGTGCCCTGGCGGTAGAGCTTCACCAGGGTGGTGCTCACCAGGGGCAACACCGAGGGCGGCAGGAACTGTTCCGCCAGGTTGAGAACATTATCGGTGAGTCCATCCACCCGCCCCAGAACCCGACTGGCCACGCCAAGGGCAATCAACAAGATCGGAAAAAACGACTGCAGGCTGTGATACGCAAACGCGGCACTTAAATCCACACAGTCTTCACGATCCCAGAGCCGATACGCCCGCCAAGCCAGGCGTAGCAGGCCCTTCAACCGCCACCGCAGCCTGCTTCGTTCATGGGGCACAGCATCAAGCGGCTCACTAGCCGGACACTACCCACCCGCAACTGCCGGCTCAACAGCGCGGTAGCCACTCCTACACACGGCCAACAAAAAAGCCACCCCAAGGGGTGGCTTTCTCATCTCTCGCCTCAGCCATCCATCCAGGACAGCGATCAGACGTGAGGATTGGGAACAATAGTTTTACCTGGCATCGAGCTATTTTCTCAGGGGGCTACCCCCCAAATATCGTCGCCGCTGCAGCGTTTCACAACCGAGTTCGAGATGGATCGGAGTGGTTCCACTGCGCCATGGACACCAGG
>Ga0315899_10000132_pt1 | contig 90269 bp, 84 predicted proteins | sample LakEriMetagenome_2_FD_203518 | JGI IMG/M metagenome (GOLD analysis project Ga0315899, IMG submission 203518) | Freshwater fungal communities from buoy surface, Lake Erie, Ohio, United States - Buoy 4 MA112 | ecosystem: Environmental > Aquatic > Freshwater > Lake | place: USA: Lake Erie, Ohio... | reverse complement strand
TCGCTCTATCTCATGGCTGCGATTGGACTGAAGGGCGGGGTGGCTGTCTCCGAATCCGGCTTCACCCGCGACATGGCGACGGCGGCTGGACTCGGCGTGGCGCTAAGCCTCCTCATTCCACTGCCGGCCTTCGCGCTCCTGCGCCGTTTCGGCAAGCTTGATCAGGTGAACGCCGCGGCCATCAGCGCCCATTACGGCTCGGTGAGCGTCGTCACCTTCGTGACGGGCGTTGAGGCGCTGACCAGCGCAGGCATGCCGCCGCAGGGCTATATGGTGGCCGTTCTTGCGTTGATGGAGACGCCGCCCATCATCGTAGCGCTTCTGCTCGCCCAGCGCGGGCAAAAGATCGCCGCGCCGCGGAGCGCGCTTCTCCACGAGGCCACGCTCAACGGCTCGGTCGTGCTGCTGGCGGGCAGCTTCATCATCGGGCTTGTGGTGGGCAAGTCCGGTTATGGGCCCATCGCGCCTGTGTTCGACGCCGGCTTCCGCGGCGCGCTCTGCCTGTTCCTGCTCGATATGGGCATCGTCGCAGCGCGGCGCCTGCGGGACTCGCGGGCGTTGACCGGGCGGCTGGCCTCCATCGCCATTTTCCTGCCGATCATGAACGGCAGCATCGCCGCCCTGCTTGGCGCGCTTGCAGGACTTGACGCCGGCTCAGCGGCGGCGCTTGCGATTCTGGCGGCGAGCGCGTCCTATATCGCTGCGCCGGCGGCTATGCGCCTCGCCTTGCCGCAGGCCGATCCAAGCCTTTATCTCGCCATGTCGCTCGCCGTCACCTTCCCCTTCAATCTCACGCTCGGCATCCCCTATTACGGCATGCTTGCGAAATGGGCCGCCTCATGATCCAGACCACGCGCCGCCGCAAGATAGAGGTTCTCGTCGATGGGCCGCTGCTGCGCCTGATCGTGGCGACGGCGGAGCAGGCCGGCGTCACCGGCTACACGCTTTTGCCGACCTCCGGCGGCGCCGGCGCCAGCGGGCCATGGAGCGACGATCAGGTGTCGGGCGCGCAATCCAAGACGCTGTTCATGACCATTCTTACGCAGGAAAAGGCCGACGCGCTGATCGATGCGCTGGCGCCCGTGCTGGAAAGCCACGGGCTCCTGCTCGCCATGAGCGACGTGGACGTGGTGCGCGGCGGCAAGTTCTAGCGCCGACTAGCGGAAGGTCTCATCGAAGGCGTAGCCGGCGCCGCGCACGGTGCGAACGGGATCGCGCTCGCCGGGGCGGCTCAGCGCCTTGCGCAGGCGGCCCACATGAACGTCCACCGTGCGTTCGTCGATCTCAGCGTCCATGCCCCAGACGAGATCGAGCAATTGCGCGCGCGCGAACACGCGGCCGGGCTTCTCCATCAGCCGCTCCAGCAGCCGAAACTCAGTCGGGCCCAGATGTAATTCGCGTCCGGCGCGCCGCACGCGGCGCGTCTCGCGATCCAGCTCAATCTCCCCGCAGACGAGCAGGCTCGCCACGCGCTCAGGGCGCGCGCGGCGCAACAACGCCTTCACCCGCGCCATCAGCTCCGGCACGGAGAAGGGCTTTACGACGTAATCGTCAGCGCCGACGGAGAGACCGCGCACGCGCTCGCTTTCCTCGCCGCGCGCCGTGAGCATAATGACGGGTAAAGTGCGCGTGGCCTCGCGCGCGCGCAGACGGCGGCACAATTCAACGCCGGAGACCGAAGGCAGCATCCAGTCGAGGATCACAAGGTCAGGCGGATTTTCGACGAGCATCTCCTCCGCCTCGTCGCCGCGCTCTGCGCGCTCGACGCGATATCCCTCTGCTTCGAGATTATAGGCCAGCATCGTTGCGAGCGCGGCCTCATCCTCCACGACGAGGACGCGCGGCGCGCTGGCCACTTTCGCCTCCACGCTCATCACGCGCCCTTCGGCCGGTCCGTCGGCATGGTCGTCCCGGTGCGGATGTAATGGATCGTCTCGGCGATATTGGTGGCGTGATCGCCCACGCGCTCGAGATTTTTAGAGCAGAACAACAGATGCGTGCAGAAGGAGATGTTGCGCGGGTCCTCCATCATGAAGGTGAGGAGATCGCGGAACACGGAATCCTCGAGCGCGTCGATCTCCGCGTCGCGCAGCCAGACGGCGCGGGCGCGCTCGACGTCGCGCTGGGCGTAGGCGTCGAGCACGTCCTTGAGCTGCATGGCGGCGAGTTCGCCCATATGCTTGAGGCCGACGACGGCGCGTGGCTGGCGCGGATCGCTCGCGATTTTGATGACGCGCTTGGCGATGTTTTTGGCGAGGTCGCCCGTGCGCTCCAGATCGCCCGCGATATGGATGGAGCCGACGAGGTCACGCAGATCGACCGCCATGGGCTGGCGGCGCGCGATGGTGAAGACCGCCTGCTCCTCCACCTCGCGCTGCAATTCATCAAGCCGCGGGTCGCTTTGCACGACCTGAGCGGCGAGGGCCACGTCGAGACGCACCAGAGCATCCATGGAATCAGCGAGCATGCGCTCGGCGATTCCGCCCATTTCAGCGATCTTACGGCCGATGATCTCGAGTTCGGCGTCATAGGCCCTGACGGTATGTTCGGTCATCTTCGCTTTCCTCTCAACCGAAGCGGCCGGTGATGTAATCCTGCGTGCGCTGCTGCGCAGGCGAGGTGAACATTTTCGTCGTCGTGTCGAACTCGATGAGCTCGCCCAGATACATGAAGGCGGTGCGGTCGGAGACGCGGGCCGCCTGCTGCATGTTGTGGGTGACGATGGCGATCGTGTAGCGCGCCTTGAGCCCGTCGATCAGCTCCTCGATCTTCGCCGTCGAGATCGGATCGAGCGCTGAACAGGGCTCGTCGAACAGAATGACTTCAGGCTTGATGGCGATGGTGCGCGCGATGCACAGGCGCTGCTGCTGGCCGCCCGAAAGGCTCAGGCCGCTGGCGCCGAGTTTGTCCTTCACTTCGCCCCAGAGCGCTGCGCCCTTCAGCGCCTCCTCAACCCGCGCATCCATGTCGGCCTTGCCGAGTTTTTCATAGAGACGCACGCCGAAGGCGATGTTCTCATAGATCGTCATCGGAAAGGGCGTGGGCTTCTGGAACACCATGCCCACGCGGGCGCGCAGGAGATTCAGGTCGACGCCGGGAGCGAGTATGTTCTCGCCGTCGAGCAGCACTTCGCCCGTCGCCCGCTGGCCGGGATAAAGATCATACATCCGGTTGAGCACGCGCAGGAGCGTGGACTTGCCGCAGCCCGACGGGCCGATGAAGGCCGTCACGCGGTTGGCTTCCAGCGCGAGATTGATGGACTTTAGCGCGCGCGCATCGCCATAAAAGAAATCAAGATTGCGCACGTCGATCTTGCGTGTCTCGCCGGTTGCGGCGGAAGGCTTGTCCGCGCGGTCCATGGCGGGCGCCAGCGTGAGGGCGTTAGTCATTTCATCTTCCTTTCCGCGCCAAGCACGCGCGCGACGATGTTGAGCGCGAGAACGGCGAGCGTGATGAGCAAGGCCCCGGTCCAGGCGAGCTGGCGCCAGCTCTCATAGGGGCTTTGAACGAAATTATTGATGGTGACGGGCAGGTTCGCCATAGCGGCGCCCATATCCATGCTCCAGAACTGGTTCGAGAGCGCGGTGAAGAGAAGCGGCGCGGTCTCTCCCGCGACGCGCGCGGTGGCGAGCAGGACGCCGGTGATGACGCCGGCGCGCGCCGCGCGGAAGGCCACGCGGCGGATGACGAGCGAGCGCGGCAGTCCGAGCGCGGAGGCCGCTTCGCGCAATTGATTGGGCACGAGCAGCAGCATGTCCTCCGTCGTGCGCACGACGACGGGCGTGACGATGACGGCCAGCGCCAGCGCGCCGGCGTAACCGGAGAAGCCGCCTGTCGTCTGCACCACGGCGATGTAGATGAACAGGCCGACGATGATGGAGGGCGCGCTCAACAGAATGTCGTTGATGAAGCGCACGACATCGGAGAGCTTTTCGTAGCGACCGTATTCGGCGAGATAGGCGCCTGCCAGCATGCCGAGCGGCGCGCCGATGGCGACGCCCAGAATCGTCATGGCGAGCGAACCGAAGATCGCATTGGCGAGCCCGCCGCCGCTGGGGCCGGGCGGCGGCGTCGATTTCGTGAAGACGTCGAGACTGAGCCCCGCGACGCCATTGGAGAACAGCGACCAGAGAATGAGGCCGAGCCAGAGGAGACCAAGGCCTGTGGCGGCGAAACACAAGGCGCGGATGAGAAAATTGCGCCGGCGGCGCGCAGCGTAGAGCGGGCTCATGGGTCAGCCTCCCTGCCGGCGCTCGATCCGGCGCAGCATGAGACGCGCGGCGGCCAGAACGAGGAAGGTGAGCACAAACAGCAAGAGCCCGAGCAGGATCAGGGCGGACTGATGCAGGCCGTCGCTTTCTGCGAATTCGCTGGCGATGGCGGCGGAGATCGTCGTTCCCGGCGCAAAGAGCGAGCCGGTGATTTTGAAGGAATTGCCGATGATGAAGGTCACCGCCATCGTCTCGCCCAGCGCGCGGCCGAGACCGAGCATGAGCCCGCCGATGAGACCGACGCGCGCATAGGGGATGACGACGTGGCGCATCACCTCCCAGGTGGTGCACCCCATGCCATAGGCGCTTTCCTTTAGCATCGGCGGCACGGTCGCGAACACGTCGCGCGCGATGGCGGTGATGAAGGGCAGCACCATGATCGCCAGAACAAGCGAGGCGTTGAACAGCGAGAGATAAGACGGCGGACCGGCGAACAAGGCTCCCAGCACGGGCACGCCTTCAAACAGGCGGATCATCGCCGGCTGAAACCTGTCGGTGAGGAAAGGCGCCAGAACGAAAAAGCCCCACATGCCGTAGATGATCGAGGGAATGCCGGCGAGCAGCTCAATCGCCATGCCGATCGGACGACGCAGGGCGGCGGGGCACAATTCGGTGAGAAAAATCGCGATGCCGATCCCCACCGGCGCGGCGATGGACATGGCGATGAAGGACGTCAGCAAGGTGCCGTAAACAGGCCCAAGCGCGCCCAGAATGGGATCGGGCTGCAATTGCGGCGCCCAGCGCTGCGTCCACAGAAAGTCCGCGCCGAACGCCTGAATGGCCGGCCACGCGCCGATGACGAGGGTGAGAATGATGCCGCCGAGCACGCCGAGCACGGCGAGCGCGGCGGATCGCGTCATCCAGTAAAAGGCGACGTCGCCCAGTTTGAAGGCGGCGAGCGCGCGGGCGCGATCCACGCTGTCTTGCGCAGGCGCGATGCGGGCGGGCGCGCTGTCGGCGATCTCGGTCACGTGCCCCCCTTCAGGCTCAACAATCCGCGTCACGCGAAAACTCGATGCGAGAACGGCGGCCTGCGCGGCCGCCGTCTTCTTTATAGGTCATTTCGTCTGAATGTCCTTGGCCCAGGTCGCCTTCACAAGCGCCACCACCGAGTCGGGCATGGGGACGTAGTCCAGCTCTTCTGCCATCTTGTCGCCCTTCTCGAAGGCCCAGGCGAAGAACTTCAGCGCCTCGACCGCAGCCGCCTTGTCCTTCGGCTGTTTCGGCATGAGGATGAAGGTCGCCGCCGTGATCGGCCAGGACAGATCGCCCGGCTGATTGGTGAGAATGAGATTGTAACCGGCGGCTTTCTCCCATTCGGCGTTGGCCGCCGCCGCCTGGAACGTCTTCGCCTCGGGCTGCAGCGGCTTGCCGGCGGCGTTCGTCATCGCCGTATGGGTGAGCTTGTTCTGTTTGGCGTAGGCGTATTCCACATAGCCGATGGAATTCTTCGTCTGCGCCACATTGCCGGCGACGCCTTCATTGCCGCGTGCGCCCACGCCCACCGGCCATTCCACGGCGGTGCCCACGCCGACCTTCGACTTCCACTCCGGGCTCACCTGCGAAAGGTAGGTCACGAAGACGAAGGTCGTGCCCGACCCGTCGGACCGGCGCACGACGGAGATCGGCGCAGACGGCAGGTTCACAGCAGGATTGAGCTTTTTGATCGCAGCGTCGTTCCAGCTCTTGATTTTGCCGAGATAGATGTCGGCCAGCGTCGCGCCGTCGAGAACGAGTTCGCCGGGCTTCACGCCTTCAAGGTTCACCACGGGAACGATGGCGCCCATGACCTGCGGCCATTGCACCAGCCCGTCCTTCTCAAGCTGGGCGGCGGTGAGCGGAGCGTCCGTGGCGCCGAAGGCGACCGTGCGCGACTGGATCTGCTTCACGCCCGCGCCCGAGCCGATGGACTGATAGTTCAGCCCGATTCCGCTCTCCTTTTTGTAGGCGTCAGCCCATTTGGAATAGAGCGGGAAGGGGAAGGTCGCTCCGGCGCCCGTGATGTCGGCAGCGGCGGCGGGCGCGGCGCCCGCGAGCGCCAAGGCCGCGAAAGCAGAGCGGAAAATCTTGGGGAGGTTCATGCGAAAGCCTCGTCAATCTGACGGCCCCATGGCCGACGACGCCCTTCTAACGAGCCCGCACAACGCTTTTGTGACAAGGAATATTTCGATTTATCAGCCACTTGCGCTCGGAACGCCGGGTTCGGCTGGCTTGCCCGCGACGGCTGCGCTACCACGGTGCCAGACCCGGCCGCCGGGCCACGCAGGAGGAAAGACCACATGGACGCGCCAAAGCACCCCAACGATCCCTCGTTGCGCTCTTTCGTGGAGGTTGCGCCCGACAGCCATTTCCCCATCCAGAATCTGCCGTGGGGCGTGTTCTCCACCGCGAGCGACACGCGTCCGCGCGTCGGCGTCGCCATCGGTGATCACGTGCTCGACGTCGCCGCTCTCGAAGACGTCGGCCTGATGCCCCGCATGGCGGCGAAGAGCGTGTTTCGCCAGCCGTCTCTCAATGCGCTGATCGCCACTGGCGGCTATTCCTGGTCCATCGCGCGGCGGCATGTGAGCCAGCTCCTGCGCCATGACAATCCGAAACTGCGCGACGCCGCAGCGCTGCGCGGGCGCGCTCTCATTCCGATGGCGCAGGCGCGCATGCATCTGCCCATCGAGGTGAAGGGCTACACCGATTTCTACTCCTCGCGCGAACACGCCACCAATGTGGGAACGATGTTCCGCGGCAAGGACAATGCGCTGAACGAAAACTGGTTGTGGATGCCCATCGGCTACAACGGACGCGCGAGCACGGTTATCGTCTCAGGCGAGAAAGTGCGCCGTCCCAAGGGGCAAATCAAAGCGCCTGATTTCGCGCAGCCGATTTTCACGCCCTCGCGCCGGCTCGACATCGAGCTCGAAATGGGCGTGATCGTAGGCGCTCACACGAAGATCGGCGAGACGATGAGCGTCGAACAGGCGCAGGGCGCGATCTTCGGCTTTTCGCTGCTGAACGACTGGAGCGCGCGCGACATCCAGCAATGGGAATATGTGCCGCTCGGCCCGTTTCAGGGCAAAGCGTTCGCCACCACGCTCGGCGCATGGGTGACGACGGCGGAAGCTCTGGAGCCTCTGCGCACGCAAGGCCCGCGGCAGGATCCGCCGCCGCTTGATTATCTGCGCCAGACCGGCGCGCACAATTACGACATCGAGCTGGAAATCGAATTGCGGCCGAAGGGCGCGACGCAAGGCTTCGTCGTCAGCCGTACGAATTTCAAGGGCATGTATTGGTCGAGCGCGCAGCAGATCGCCCATCACGCCTCCTCCGGCTGCGCCATGCGGGTGGGCGACCTTCTGGGATCGGGCACGATCTCCGGTCCGGAAAAAGGGTCGTTTGGCTCGCTCCTTGAGCTGACCTGGGGCGGCAAGGAGCCCCTCGCCCTGCCGGGCGGGATCACGCGCACCTTCCTTGAGGACGGCGACGTCGTGACCCTGCGCGGCTTCAAGCAATGCGACGGCTATCGCATCGGGCTCGGCGAATGCACGGGCGAGATCGCGCCGGCCGTCTGACGCAAGGGTCATCCGAAAGAACGCAGCGCGCGACGCGGGCGGGGCTTTACCGCCTGCGGGCCCTCGCTATAGTGCCTGTCGCAAAACCTTCATATTCTGATCGGAGCCGGTCTCTTGATGCGTCACCCGGACAGGCCTTCGCCGCACGCCGCTTTCGGCGCGGTGTGGGCGCGCGTCTGGCGCGGCGCCTCCGGCTGGGACCGCGGCCTTGCAGGCGCAAGCCTTGCGGCGGCGGGTTTCGTCTTCGCCACCGAGGAATATTGGATCGCCGGCGCCCTCGTGAGCGCCTGCCTCGCCGGGATCGCCGGCATGCTCTTCGCGCTCACGCGACGGGCGGGTTTCGCGCTGGGTCTCATTCTGGCGTTGATGGCGATCCTGTTCGCCGCCTCGCGGTTCAAGTTCGGCATCGTGGCGATGAACCTGCACGTCTATGACGTGGCGTTTTATCTGTTCAGCATGGCGCAGGCCTCCTTCTTCCTGCAAACCTTTCCGCTCGAGGCCGCCGTCGTCGCCGCCGGCCTTGGCGCGAGCGTCGCTTTTCTCGTGTTCGCATGGCGCAAGGAGGCGCCGCGCGCGCTCAGGCGGGCGGGAACCGCCGCGCTTATCGTGGCGAGCCTTGGCGCAAGCGCAGGCGCTAGCGCGCTGCTGATCCAGCGCGGCGCGCCGATCTTCAATGAAAACGAAAACATCTATTCGGCGTTCATCGCCTCCTTGGGCGACCTGCCGGCGCTGATGCAGGCGCGCGGCTATCTGGAAATGAGCGCGCAGGCGAGCCTTGCCCCCGGCCTGCCGGAGCCGATCATCTGCGAACCGACGCAGACGCCGCCGGACATCGTGCTTTTTCTCAACGAATCCGCCATGCCGCCGGGCGTCTATCCGCAGCTCGCCTATCCGCAGGAGGTTCTGCCCTTCTTCCAGTCCCATGACGGGGGCATCCATAAACTGCGCGTTGAGACGTTTGGCGGCGGCACCTGGCTTTCGGACTTCTCCGCGCTGACGGGCCTGTCCACGAACATGTTCGGCTCGATGCGCAATTTCGCCGCGCAGCTCACAGCGGGGCGGTTGCGCCACACCTTGCCGCAATATCTGAAGGCCTGCGGCTATGAGACGACGATCATCTATCCCTCACTCGCGGAGTTCGCGGGCTCGGCGCGCTTCTACCGCGCCATCGGCTTTGATCGCGTGATCGACCGCAAAACGCATAAGGCGCCGGACGAGCGCCAGCGCGACGCGTTTTATTACGCACAGGTGCGCAAGGTGTTCGACGAGGCGCGCCAGCGCGAGAGCCGCCGGCCGCAATTCATCGTCGCCTCCAGCATGTCCACCCATTCGCCGTGGGATTTCCGCTTCGCGCCCGATCAGGTGCGGCCGGGCGAGGACCTGCGCTGGACCGGCAATGCGGAGTTCGACGAATATCTCTGGCGCCTCGTGCTCGCCAAACGCGACCGCGACGCCTTTCGCGAAGACCTCGCCCGCAGCTTTCCCGGCAAGCCCTTCCTGTTCGTGAACTATGGCGACCATCAGCCTGCGCTTGCGCGCCTGCCGCTGGAGAACGCCACAGAGATCGCCGACAAGGGCGCGGTCTGGCAGCTCGACCCAGCCTCGCGCGCCTTTGAAACCTATTATTCCATCGACGCATTAGGATTCACGCCGCAGGCGCCCATGTCTGATGCGCCCATTCTTGAAATCCCACATCTGGCGACGGTGGCGGTGACCGCAGCGGGCCTCCCGCTTGATCCCGTCTTCGCGCGGCGCGCGCAGCTTCTGCGGGTCTGCGGCGGTCTCTACACGACCTGCCCTGACAAGGGCGCGGTGCTGTCCTTCCAGCGCTGGCTTGTCGATCAGGGCTGGATGACGGCGCAGCGCTGAGGCGCGGCTAGACGGCTTCGAGCGCCAGCGCGATCCCCTGCCCCACGCCGATGCACATGGCCGCAAGCGCGCGCTGCGCCTTGCGCTCATTCATCTCGATGGCGGCGGACAGCGCGATGCGCACGCCCGACATGCCAAGAGGATGGCCGATGGCGATAGCCCCGCCGTTCGGGTTCACATGCTCGCAATCGTCCGGCAGACCGAGGCCGCGCAAGCAGGCGAGCGCCTGCGCCGCAAAGGCTTCGTTCAGTTCGATCACGCCGAAATCGCCGATCTTCAGGCCGAGCCGCGCCATGAGTTTCTGCGTCGCCGGCACGGGACCGACGCCCATAATGCGCGGCGGAACGCCGGCAGTCGCCATACCGGCGATGCGTGCAAGCGGCGTCAGGCCATAGCGCTTCACGGCCGCTGCGCTCGCAACGATCACCGCCGCAGCGCCGTCGTTCAGGCCGGAGGAATTGCCCGCGGTCACGGAGCCGTCCTTGCGGAAAATGGGCTTGAGCGCGCCCAGCTTCTCCAGCGTCGTCTCGCGGGGATGTTCGTCGCGCTCCACCCGCGTCGTCTCGCCCTTGCGGCCTGCGATCTCGACGGGAACGATCTCGCGCGCAAGCCGCCCGCTGGCGATGGCGCGCGCCGCGCGCATCTGGCTGCGGAGGGCGAACGCATCCTGATCGGCGCGGGAAATGTTTTGCTCGGCGGCGAGGTTCTCCGCCGTCTCACCCATGGCGTCCACGCCATAGGCGGCCTTAAGCTGCGGATTGACGAAGCGCCATCCCAGAGTCGTATCGAAGATTTCAGGATTGCGGGCGAAGGGCTCGGTCGCCTTGCCCATGACGAAGGGCGCGCGCGACATGCTCTCCACGCCGCAGGCGATGGCGACCTCGATCTCGCCGGCGCGCACGGCGCGGGCGGCGGAACCCAGCGCGTCAAGCCCCGAGCCGCACAGGCGGTTGAGCGTGACGCCGGGAACCTCCTTCGGCAGACCGGCGAGCAGGAGCGACATGCGCGCGACGTTGCGATTGTCCTCGCCGGACTGATTGGCGCAGCCGGCGAACACATCGTCCACGGCGTCCGCCGGCAGACCCGGAGAGGCGCGCAGGAGCGCGCGCAGGACATGGGCCAGCAGATCATCAGGGCGCACGCCCGAAAGAGCGCCGGCGTAACGGCCGACGGGGGTGCGCAGGCCGGCGCAGAGAAAGACTTCGGTCATCAGCGAACTCAAGGAACGGACGCGACTGGAAACGCCGCTTGCGGGGCGCAATCTAAGGGGGGCGCCGGGGAGCGTCAAACCACGCGGTGGGGTGGAGCCTGCGAGCTGGTTTTGGTGTAAACTCCTCGGACCGCGGAAGGGAGCCTGCGGCGGGAGGGGAAGATGAAGAGCATTCTGACGCCGGTCGAACTGCATTCGTCCATCGAGTCGGCGCTGCGCACGTCGGCGCTGCTCGCGCGCCGCTGCGCCGGCCATGTGGAGGGCGCGGCCCTTGGGCCCGATCTGCCCGACCTCGTGGCTTTCGATATGCCGGTGAGCTGGACCGTGACGGACCAGAACGCCTGGCGCGAACTCACCGAAGAAGCGCATCGCCGCTTCGAGACCTACATGATGGAGAACGGCGTTCCCGCAGCGGGCGCGGGCCACAGCCATGGCCCCACCCATTCCTGGGCGGGCGACCAATCGTTCGGCGACAGTCAGGTCGCGAGCTACGCCCGCGTGTTCGACATTTCCGTCATGGGCCGCCCCGGCCCTGATCGCGGCGACGCGCGCATGGCGACCGCGGAGGCGGCGATCTTCGAAAGCGGTCGCCCCGTCCTGCTCGCGCCGCCGCGCCCGCCCGAGGACATGGGGGAGACCATCGTCATCTCCTGGAACCAGAGCACGGAAACGGCGCGCGCCGTGGCCTTCGCCATGCCGCTCCTGCTGCAGGCGAAGAAGGTCTATGTGCTCACCATCGAGAATTTCTCGGTTGAAGGCCCGCCGGGCGATCAGCTCGCCGCCTCGCTGGCGCGCCATGGAATCAACGTCGAAGCGGTGACGAAGCCCAACGCCCGCACGCCCGGCGAGGCCGTGCTCGATCAGGCGGCGAAACTGGGGTGCGACCTGCTCATCAAAGGCGCCTATACGCAAAGCCGCTTGCGGCAAATGATCTTCGGCGGCGCGACGGCGCATATTCTGTCGCGCGCGGAGATCCCCGTTCTGATGGCGAACTGAAGTTCACACGCGCCGCGCGGGATTGACCCAGGCCAGCGCGGCGCCGCAAAGCGAGAAAAAAGCGAGGAGCAGGAAGGCGGCGCCGAACCCGCCCCCAATCTCCCCGAGCATTGCGGCCTTGCGCGCCTCCTCCATGCCCGCAAGGCCGAAGTCTCCTTGCAGGATACGCACGAACGTGCTCGCCGCGGCGGGATTTGTCGCAGAGATCGTCGCGAACAGAACCGAACCGAACAAAGCCGCGCCAAACGAGGCGCCGACGCTGCGCGACAATTGAACCGAGCCGGCAGCCGCGCCAAGCATCCGCCGGCCGGAGGCGGTCTGCACCGTCACCTGCACGACGCTCATCACGCTACCCATCGAAAAAGCCGTGAGCGCGAGGCAGATCTGAAACTCCATGAAATCCATGCGCGCAGCCCGCACCGCCATATAGGCGAACATGACTGTCGTCGCGACGGAGGCGATGGAGGGGAGTATCATGGTGCGGCCGGTGCGCGTGATGATGCGCCCGCTGACCATGGAGCCAAGACCCACCGCGGCGCTGACGGACAAGAGCGCATAGCCAACCTCAGCCGCCCCGCCCAGACCCATCACGCGCAAATAAAGCGGCGTGAAGGCCAACATGGCGACGAGCGCTGCGCCATGACAAAGCGCCATCGCCTGCGCGGTCCAGATCGCGCGCTGGCGCATGAGGCTCACAGGCAGAAGCGGCGTGGGCGTGCGCGTTTCGCGGCGGATGAGCAGGACGAGGCTTATAACGCCAAGCGCGCACAGGCCGACTGCAAGCGGCAAGTTCGCCTGATCGAAACGCCGCAGCTGTTCAAGCGACAGGAGCAGCGGCGTGATGAAGCCCACGAAATACACGAGGCCCGGCGTATCGAAGCTCCAGCCCTCACGGCGGGAGCCGGGACGCGGCGCAAGCCGCAAAAGAAGGAGAAACGCGAGAAGCGCCGTAGGCACGTTGACGAGAAAGACCGCGCGCCAGCCGAAAGACTCCGACAAAAACGCGCCAGCCACCGGACCAAAAGCAGCGGCCATCACCGCAGTCGTCGCAAGATAGCCCTGATACTGGCCGCGCTGGCGCGGCGGCACGACCTCGCCGATCAGCGCCTGCGCGAGGCTCATCATGCCGCCGCCGCCAAGCCCCTGCACGAAACGCGCGCAGGCGATGAGCGTGACGGAAGGCGCAAGCGCGTTCAGCACGGATCCGAGCAGATAGACCGCCAGCGCGATGAACATCAGCCGGCGCCGGCCAAAGGAATCGCCCAGATAGCCATAGATCGGCGCGGCGATGGTGCCGGCGAGCAGATAAGCGACGACGATCCATGAAATGCGCTCGACCTCGCCCAGCGACGCGGCGATGGCCGGCAGGGCGCTCGCTACGATGGTCTGGTCGCCCATCGCCATGAACATGGGCAGCATGATCGAGGGAAAGACGCGCAGGAACACGCGCCGCGTGTCCGCCGGAAATGCGCCGGAGCTTTCTTCGATCTGCGTGGGGGGAGCCAAGGAACGCCCTTTCGCTCGCGCGGACCTGCGCGAAGGGAGACACATAAAGGCTGGCGGCGCGCGCAACAACTGATTGCGCGCAAGGCTCCCGCGCGGCGCGGGAGCAGGCTCTCAGCCGCCCGCGTCCGCCGCGGCCACGGCGAGGGAAGCTTCAAGCCGATCGATCTCAGCGCCGAATCGCTGCGCGGCCTCACTCTCCATGCGGCGGTACAGGTCGATCAGATCGCGGCCGAAGGGCGTGAGCTGGGCCTGCCCGCCCCCTTTGCCGCCAAGCCGCGTCGCGAAAACCGGAGCGGCGAACATGCGGTTCGTCTCGTCGGCCAGCAGCCAGGCGCGACGATAGGACATGCCCATAGCGCGCGCGGCGGACGAAATCGATCCATGAGCCTCGATCAGCTCCAGCAGGCGAATTTTGCCGTGGCCGAGATGGCGGGCGGCGTCGAAATCAAGGCGAATGGTGACTCGCGTCATGGATCGGCCTGCGGCGGACGCGCCTGATCGAAGGGGCAGGTCTCCGGCTTCACATCCACAAGCGGCGTCCCGTCGAGGCAATCGAGCCCGCGTACGAGCAAAGCGTCAGGCAGAACCTCGACGATCGCGACCAGCGAGGAGGCGATGGGATTGGGCCGGTTGGGCGAGCGCAGGGAAAACGTGCCAGCGCTCTTGCCCGTGTGATTGGGCGTCTGCACCACAAGGTCGCGGCGCGCCTCGTGCATCCAGTAAAGGATCTGCGCGTGGCTGCGGCCTTCGAGCCCCTTGAGCGCCTTACGCCAGCGCGGCGCGACCTCAACGCGGCAGACGGGGCCTTCCGCCATGTCGCCGCGACGGGGACAGTCGCGGCGGGTCCTCCAGGGCGTGCGGATCGCGCCGATGAAATAGAGCGCTGCGTCCGCCGCCGGCGGAAGCTCCGCGGTTTCCTCGCCCGGCCTCGTCTCCATCGCCTCGCTCATGCCCTGCGCTTTCCCGCCCTGCGTTCTCTATGCGCCGATCCGGCGCCGACCTGCGGCGCGCGTGGACTTATCTTAAAAGATGGGCGAACGTTGTCGAGAACGCGACGGCCGCGCAGGGCCGCGAAAGGGAACGCCCGATGATCGACGACTTCGAGGACCATTGCTGGCGGGACATCGTGCCCGCCCACGTGCTGGACCTGTACAAACATTACAAGCGCGACCTGTTCATCGGTCCGCGCGCGGCGATTTTGTGCATCGACCTTTATGAGCTCGCCTATGAGGGCGGGCCGCGCCCAGTCGAGGAGGTCGCCAAAGACTTCCCCTCCTCCTGCGGCGTAAACGCCTGGAACGCCATTGAACCGACGAAGCGCCTGTTCGCCGCCGCGCGCAAAGCGGGCCTGCCGATCTTCTACTCCACCGGCGAAACGCGACGCGCGGCAAAGCCCGGCGCCGTCACCGCCACGAATCGGCGCAAAAGCCAGATGGCGGCGAACGCCTTCGACATTCGCCCCGAATTCGCGCCGCAGGATGGGGACGTGGTGATCTTCAAACAACGCGCGAGCGCCTTTTTCGGCACGCCGCTCGTGGCGCATCTCACCCAGCTCAACATCGACACGGTGATCGTGTTCGGCGAAAGCACGTCAGGCTGCGTGCGCGCCTCGACGGTGGACGGATATTCCTATGGCTATCACATGGTGATGGCGGAGGAATGCTGCTTCGACCGCAGCGAACTGTCGCACAAGGTGAACCTGTTCGACCTGCACCACAAATACGCCGACGTGATGAAAACCGACGAGATCGTGCGCGAGCTGGAGCGCCGCGCCGTCTCGCGCGCGGCTGAATAGGCGCGCGCCGCAGCGCGCGCCAGCGTCCGACGCTTACTTATCGCGGTCGTAGGCGCCCAGGCCCGGGCGATAGGACTTGTCGTCCAGAAACTGCTTCATGCCTTTCTGGTCGCCCTGTTCGGGATCGCGGAACTTCGTCTGGTCGGATTTCGCCGCCAGATATTCCGCCGCCATGTCCCACGGCAGGTCGCGCACGTAATGATAGCCCTGCTTGCAGGCGCGCAGCACGTGCGGGTTCTTCTTCATCAAGGTCTGCGCGAGCTGGCGCACGCGCCCCTCAAGCTGATCTTTCGGCACGGCGAAATTGACGATGCCGATCTCCTCCGCGCGCTTTCCGTCGAAGGTCTCGCCGGTCATGATGTAGTAGAGCGCCTGACGTTGCAGAACGGCCATGGCGACGGACTTGGTGACGATGCCGGCGGGAATGATGCCCCAATTGATCTCGGACAGGCCGAAGATCGCCTTCTCGTCGGCGATGGCGAGATCGCAGGCGAGCAGGAACTGGAAGGCGCCGCCGAAACACCAGCCGTTGACCATGGCGATGGTCGGCTTGGAGAAATGCATCAGGCGGCGCCATTGCCAGGCGGCGTTGGCCTTGTGCAGGCGCTCGCGCAGGACAGGATGGCCGGCGTCCGGCTCGCGGAAATATTCCTTGAGGTCCTGCCCCGCCGAAAAGGCTTCGCCCGAGCCCGTGATCACCACGACGCGGCATTCGTCGTCCATTTCAAGGCGATCAAGAACCTCGTTCATTTCGAACACGATGGCGGGATTGATGGCGTTGCGCTTCTCAGGGCGGTTAAGCGCCACCCACGCGATCCCATCCTCCATGCGCACGACGACGGCCCTGGCTTCGCTCACTTGAACCTCCCGGTGGATTTCAATATAAGGGAGCCTTAGATCAGGCGCGCTGCGACGCGTCAAGGCAAGCTCAGTTCCGGGGAGGGGGCTTTGGGACGCGTGCGGCCGAGCACGATCTATCTGCTGCACCAGACCAGTCAGGCCCTGCGTTCGCGGCTTGAGCACGCCTTGCGTGGGCTTGGCGTCACCGGGATCCAATATACGATCCTCGCCCTCGTCGACCGGCACACGGGCCTGTCGTCAGCGGACTTGTCACGCCGCTTCTTCGTGACCCCGCAAACCATGAACCAGATCGTGGCCGGCATGACCCAACGCGGCCTGCTGGCGCGGGCGGCGAGCGATTCCAACAAGCGCATACTTGAAATGACGCTCACGCCTGAGGGGCGCGCGCTCCTGTCGCGCTGCGAGGAAATCGCAGATCAGGTGGAGACGGAAGCGCTCGCGCTCGTGCCTGACGGACATCTTGAGGAGATGCGCGGACATCTCCACGCGCTGCTGAAGCAGCTGCGCGCCTCAGCGCAATCCCCGGTAGAGGAATTGCGGGCGGCCCCATCGGATAAACCCCTTGGAAATGGAAGCGAGAAGCCGTGAAAGTCCGGGACGCGAGATTGCGGCCAATGAGTGAAATCCCGGTTTTCCGCCGCTTCTTTCCCCTGTATTGCAGTGTTGGGAGAACGCCCCGGAAGCGGGCGAGCGAGCGGGACGCCCTGATGAGCCCCCGCGACAAGGAGCAGGCATGAGTCACGTCAAGCACCCGCAGGACTTCTGGTCCGGCATCCTGTTCGTCAGCGTCGGAGCGCTCGCGCTCTGGCTTGGTCAGTCCTACGCCTTCGGCACGATGACGCGCATGGGGCCGGGCTTCCTGCCGAGAGTTCTGGCGTGGGGCCTCGTGGGCATCGGCCTTTTCCTTGTGGCGCGCTCTTTCATCTTGCGCGGGCAATCCATCAACCGCAGCGCGGTGCGCCCGCAAATCATGATCGTGATCGCCATCGTCGCCTTCGCTCTGCTCATCGAGCGCGTGGGCCTGGCGCCGACCGTGATCGTGACGGGCACGCTGGCGGCGCTCGCCACGGCCGAGATGCGCTGGCGCGAGACGATCCCGCTCGTTCTGTTCATGGCGGCGCTGTGCGTGCTGCTCTTCATCAAACTGCTTGGCCAGACCATGCAACCGTGGACGTGGAGCTTCTGACATGGACGTCTTCAGCAATCTCGCCACGGGCTTCGCCGCCGCCGTCAGCCTGCAGAACCTCACCTTCTGCCTGATCGGCTGTCTGCTTGGCACGCTCATCGGCGTTCTGCCCGGCATCGGACCCATCGCCACTATCGCGATGCTTCTGCCCATCACCTTCGGGCTTGATCCTCTCTCCGCGCTCATCATGCTCGCCGGCATTTATTACGGCGCGCAATATGGCGGCTCGACCACCGCCATTCTCGTGAACCTGCCGGGCGAGACCTCTTCGGTCATCACCTGCCTCGACGGCTACCAGATGGCCAAGCGCGGCCGCGCAGGCGCGGCGCTGACCATCGCCGCCGTCGGCTCCTTCTTCGCCGGTTGCGTCGGCACGATCGCGATCGCGATGTTCGCGCCGGTTCTCGCCGGCTTCGCCGAAAAATTCCGCTCGCCGGAATATTTCTCGCTGATGCTGTTCGGCCTTGTCGCGGCCGTCGTGCTCGCGCACGGCTCCGTCATCAAGGCGGTCGCCATGGTCATCCTCGGACTGCTTGTCGGCCTTGTGGGCACGGACACGCAGGCGGGCGTGACGCGCTTCACCTTCGGCGTCTCCGAACTCTACGACGGCATCGACTTCGTGCCGCTCGCCATGGGCCTGTTCGGCATCGCCGAGATGATGACCAATCTCGACCGCAAGTTCGAGGACCGCAGCCAGACGCAGAAGATCGGCAGTCTGTGGCCGACGCGCGAGGAAGTGAAGCTCGCCATTCCGGCCGCGCTGCGCGGCACGTTCCTCGGCTCGCTGCTCGGCATTCTGCCCGGCGGCGGCGCGGTGCTCTCCTCCTTCTCGTCCTATACGCTGGAGAAAAAGATCTCCCGCTCAAGAGCGATGTTCGGCAAGGGCGCGGTGGAAGGCGTGGCGGGGCCGGAGGCGGCCAACAACGCCGGCGCGCAGACCTCGTTCATTCCCTTGCTGACGCTCGGCATTCCCTCCACGCCCGTCATGGCGATCATGGTGGGCGCGATGATGATTCAAGGCATTGCGCCGGGCACCGCGCTCATCACGGAGCGGCCGAACCTGTTCTGGGGCATGATCGCTTCGATGTGGATCGGCAATCTCATGCTGGTCGTCATCAACCTGCCGCTCATCGGCCTGTGGGTGAGCCTGCTGCGCGTGCCTTATCGCATGCTCTTCCCGTGCATCGTGATCCTGTGCTGCGTGGGCGCCTATGCGATCAGCTCCAGCCCCTTCCTCGTGATGATGATGGCGGGCTTCGCGGTGCTCGGCTACACGTTCGGCAAGCTGGGATGCGAGGGCGCGCCCTTCCTTCTGGGCTTCGTGCTCGGCCCGCTGATGGAGGAGAATCTGCGCCGCTCTATGGTGCTCTCCTTCGGCAGCCCGTCGATCTTCATCGATCGCCCCATCTCCCTCGTGCTGCTGCTGATGTCGGCGGCGCTGGTGCTGATGATCGTGCTTCCCTCCTTCCGCCGCACGCGCGAGGTCGCATTCCAGGAATGAGGGCGCGCAAAGCGCGCTACGAAAACAACACGGCGGGCTTCGGCCCGCCGTTTTTGTTTCAGGCGCCGTAGGCGCGTCGCCACTCCACAAAGGCGCGCACGCCCTCCGCCAGCGGCGTCGCGGGACGATAGCCGGTGAGCGCCTGCAACAGATCCGCGCTTGCATAGGTCTCGGGTACGTCGCCCGGCTGCATGTCGAGCATGCGCCGCTTCACGGGAACGCCCAGCGCGCGCTCCACCTCGTCGATGAAATCGAGCAGACCAATAGGATTGCCGCCGCCGATATTGACGACGCGATAGGGAGCCGCAGGCGAAAGCGAGTCGATCTCGCCGACAGGCGCGCCTTCCTTCGGCGCGCAGTCAACGAGGCGAGCCACGGCCTCAACAAGATCGCCGACGAAAGTGAAATCGCGCTTCATCTCGCCGTGGCCATAGACGTCGATGGGCTCGCCTGCCAGACTGGCGCTCACGAATTTGAACAGCGCCATGTCGGGCCGGCCCCAGGGACCGTAAACGGTGAAGAAACGAAAGCCCGTCGTCGGGATCTTCCACAAATGCGCATAAGAATGCGCCATGGCCTCGCCGGCCTTTTTCGTCGCCGCATAGAGCGTGAGCGGATGGTCGGCGCGATCCGTCTCGCGGAAGGGCATGGAGGCGTTGGCGCCATAGACCGAGCTTGTGGAGGCGAACAGGAAATGCTTCGGCGCGCAAGCGCGCACGGCCTCCAGCACGTTGAACATGCCCACGAGATTAGCGTCCACATAGGCGCGCGGATTCTCGATGCTGTAGCGCACGCCCGCCTGCGCCGCGAGATGGATCACCACGTCGGGTTTGCCTTCGTCCACGCAGCGGGCGAGCGCGAGCGCATCCTCCAGCATGAACTCATGGAACGAGAAAGCGTTGGTGCGAGTGAGCTGCGCAAGGCGCGCGCGCTTCAGCGACACATCGTAGTATTCCGTCATGCCGTCGACGCCGACGACCTGATGGTCGTCGTCCAGCAGGCGGCGGGACAGATGATAGCCGATGAAGCCGGCGGCGCCGGTGATGAGAAACCGCATAAGATCCGTCTCGCGCCCGTCCTGCGCCTGAATCGCACGCCGACGGGGCCGGTGGCAAGGCGCGAAACCAACGCAGGCGGGCGCGCATGACGAACACGCCGCGCCTGTCCATCATCATGCCCACGCTCAACGAGGGGGCGCAGATCGCCGCGCGGCTTGCGGACGTGCAGGACCTGCGCGAACGCGGCGTCGAGATCATCGTCTGCGACGGCGGCAGCACGGACGAGACCGTGCGCCTGGCGCGGCCCTTGTGCGACGCGCTGGCCCATGCGCCGCGCGGCCGGGCGAGCCAGATGAACGCGGGCGCCCGCATCGCCCGCGGCGATGTTCTGCTCTTCCTGCACGCGGACACGCGCCTTCCGCTCGGTGAGGCGCAGCATCTGGACGTCGACCTGCGCGTAAGCGGGCGCGCATGGGGACGTTTCGATGTGACCATTGAAGGGCGCTCGCGCCTTCTGCCCCTCGTCGCCTTCTGCATGAACCTGCGTTCAGCGATGACGGGGATCGCCACCGGCGATCAGGCGATCTTCATGACGCGCGCGGCGTTTGAGACCATCGGCGGATTTCCCGACCTTCCGCTGATGGAGGACATCGCCGCCTCGCGCCTGCTCAAGCGAATCGGGCCGCCGCTGCGCGTGCGCGCAAAGGCGCGCACCAGCGGCCGACGCTGGGACAGCAAGGGCGCGTTGCGCACCATTCTGCTGATGTGGAGCCTGCGGCTCGCCTATTTCCTCGGCGCGGATCCCGAGGCGCTCGCGCGCCGCTATGGGTATGCGCCAGTCCCTGATCCCCGCCCAGCGCCGGCTGCGATGGACCCGCGCGCGGAGATCCCCGTCGCCGTCTTCGCGCGCGCGCCTGCGCCCGGCGCGGCGAAGACGCGGCTCATCCCGCTTCTGGGCGAAAAAGGCGCGGCGCAGCTGCACGCGCGTCTTGTCGAACGCGCGCTGGCGAGCGCGCGCGCGGCCGAGGTCGGGCCCGTGACCTTGTGGCGCGCGCCGGAACAGGCGGATCATCCGTTTTTCGCGCAATGCCTGAGCATGGGCGCGACCACGCTCGCCACGCAACGCGGCGCCGACCTTGGCGCGCGCATGCTCGCGGCTTTCGAGGCGCGCGCGCCGCTTCTGCTCATGGGCTCCGATTGCCCGAGCATCACGCCGCAGGACATCGCATGGTGCGCGCAGGCGCTACGCGCGGGGGCGGACGCCGTGTTCCTTCCGGCGGAGGACGGCGGCTATGGGCTCATCGGCGCCCGCGCGCCTTTGCCCGAATTGTTCCGCGATATGACGTGGGGCGACGCCTCCGTCATGGAGCGCACGCGGGCGCGCGCGCGCGCCGCAGGCCTCGTCATCGCGGAGGGGCGCGTCATCTGGGACGTGGACCGGCCGGAGGATCACGCGCGGCTGATGCGCGAAGGACTGATCGAGCCGGCCGGGCTGATTGCGGCGGACGACGCACGCCGTTAAGGTGCCGCAGGTCAAACGAAAACCAATCAGACAGGTCGAGGAAGCAGATGAGCCGCAAACCTTTCATCGTCGGCATGGGCGGGACGACCCGGCAGGGATCATCCTCCGAACAGGCGCTCTCCATGGCGCTCGCCGCGTGCCGCGCGCTTGGCGCGGAGACGAAAATCTATGCGGGCAAGGATCTGCTTCTGCCCATGTACGACCCGGACCCCAGCACGCTGACCGACGGCGCGCGCCAGCTCATCGAAGACCTGCGCCGCGCCGACGGCGTGATCCTCTCCTCGCCCTGCTATCACGGCGGCGTGTCGGGGCTCGTCAAGAACGCCATCGACTACACCGAGGAAATGCGCGCCGATCCGCGCGTCTATTTCGACGGGCGCGCGGTGGGCTCGATTGGCTGCGGCTACGGCTATCAGGGCCCGGGCATGGTGGTGTCGCAATTGCGTCAGATCGGCCACGCGCTGCGCGGCTGGAACGTGCCGCTCGCCGTCGCGATCAACGCCGCCGTGGTGAAATTCCAGAACGGCGAATGTTCCGAGCCCGCCATCGCCAAACAGATCGAGATCATGGCCGGGCAGGTGGTGGAGCACGCGCGCCGCTTCATGGCCTGAGCGCCGCGCTTTACGCGCCCGCGCGATATGAAAAAGGCCCCGGTGACGGGGCCTTTTTGATTTCAGACTGCGCGCCGCTTATTCGGCGGCGATGCGCATGACGGGCGCCGCGTCGCGCACCTTCTCGTCCACGTGCTTCTCGAACTCGACGAAGTTCTTGCGGAACATTTCGACGAGGTGCTTCGCGGTGGCGGCGAATTCGGACTTCGACGTCCAGGTCTTCACCGGCTCAAGAATGTGCGGCTCGACGCCCGGCACCGAGGTCGGCACGGCGAGGCCGAAATAGGGATCGGTGCGGAAGGTCGCCTTGTTAAGCGAACCATCGAGCGCGGCGGTGAGCAGGCGGCGCGTCACGCGGATCGGCATGCGACGGCCGACGCCTTCCTTACCGCCGGTCCAGCCGGTGTTCACGAGCCAGCAATCGACCGAATGTTTCGCGATGAACTCGCGCAGGAGATTGCCGTAGACGGAGGGATGCAGCGGCAGGAAGGGATGGCCGAAGCAGGTGGAGAAGGTCGCTTCCGGACCCGTCACGCCCTTTTCCGTGCCCGCCACTTTCGCGGTGTAGCCGGAGAGGAAGTGATACATCGCCTGCGCCGGATCGAGCTTGGCGATCGGCGGCAGCACGCCGAAGGCGTCGCAGGTCAGCATCACGATGTTCTTCGGATGACCGCCGCGGCCCGTGGGCGAGCTGTTGGAGATGAAGTCGAGCGGATAGGCGATGCGGGTGTTCTCGGTCTTTTCCTCGCTGTCGAAATCCGGCTTGCGGGTGACGGGATCGAAGACCACGTTCTCCAGCACCGTGCCGAAGCGCTCCGTGGTGGAGTAGATTTCCGGCTCCGCCTCGCGCGAAAGGCGAATGGCCTTGGCGTAGCAGCCGCCCTCGAAATTGAACACGCCGTCGCGCGACCAGCCGTGCTCGTCGTCGCCGATGAGGATGCGGTTGGGATCCTGCGAGAGCGTCGTCTTGCCGGTGCCCGAGAGGCCGAAGAAGATCGCGACGTCGCCGTCCTTGCCGGCATTGGCCGAGCAGTGCATCGGCAGGGCGTTGTCGTTCGGCAGGGTCCAGTTGAGCCAGGTGAAGACGGACTTCTTCATCTCGCCGGCGTAATTGGTGCCGCCGATCAGCACGATCTTGCGCGAGAAATCGAGCGCAACGACGGTCTCGGAGCGCACGCCATGGCGCTTGGGATCGGCCTTGAACGAAGGAAGATCGATGATCGTCAGTTCAGGGACGTAGGACGCAAGCTCGGAGCGATCGGGACGGATCAGCAGATTGCGGATGAACAGCGAATGCCAGGCGAATTCGGTGATGACGCGCGCCTTCACGCGGAAGGCCGGATCGGCGGCGCCATAGAGATCCTGCACGAACAGGTCCATGCCCGCGGCGTGCTTCTGGAAGTCGGCGTAGAGCGCGTCGAACTGCTCGGGCGTGATGGAGTTGTTGTTCTCCCACCAGACCTTGTTCTCGGTCAGGCCGTCGCGAACGGTGAACTTGTCTTTCGGGGAGCGGCCGGTGTGGATTCCCGTCTCGGCGTTGATCGCGCCGCCGGGCATGAGCACCGCTTCGCCGCGGCGGATCGACTCCTCGTAGAGCATCGGCGCTTCGAGATTATAGAAAGCGCTCTTGGCGCCGCCGAAGCCGCTTTTGTCCACACCGTGAGTCGTGTTCCAGGCGCCCGTCTGTTTCATCGCTGTCTCCGAGGTCGCGGCATCGCTCGCGCACGCGCGCCTCGAACCGTCCTCCCGGGCGCGCATCTTGTATCAGGCCGGCTGTTTAGTCCCCGCAGCGTCCGAGAGCAAGCGCGACAGGGCCGAAAGCTGAACAAGTCCTTGTGAGAATCTTGCCGCAGCGCAACATCAGTCGCCGCCGCGCGCGCGTCCAAGCGCCGCCATGGCGCGACGCCAAAGGTGAGCGTCGGTAACCGGTTCGGGAAACAGGACGCGCGCAGTCTCCTCGCCCGCCGCAAGGTCGAGGCCGAGCGGATCGAGGCCCGTTGCGCGCCAGCGGGCGGAGGGCTGCTCGCCCGCCGCCCTCACCCATCGGGCGAGCGAATCAGCGTCCGCAGCCAGTTCGCCCAGAACCTGCGGCTCGAGCGCGGCGGCCCTGGCGCAGGCGGCTGGCTCCAGCAGAAGCTCGACTCCCTCGTAGATGGCGGCTTTGGCGAATCCCCCGTTGAGATGGGCGCGGGCTGCGTTCAGCCGCCAGAAGGCGAAATCGCCGAAATCGGCGTAGAGGGCGGATTTGGGATGGCGGGCGAGAAAGCGCGCCTTCGCGGACTCGCGGGCGGCGCCTTCAAGCACAGCCATGGCGCCGACGAGGGTGAGGCGCGGATGGGCGAGCGGATCGCCCTTGCCCGTCTCGCTCAACAGAAGTGAGGCGCGCGCATCGGCGAGCAGATGGCGCGTATGAGCCGACAGGCCGGACATGAGCAGCAGCGGCGCACCGTCATGATCAGTCGCGACATTGACGAGGGAGGCGAAGGGGAAACCCTCCGGCCCGTTCGTCGCCAGCGCGCCTGCGCGGATTGTGCGCAGCAGGCGGCGCGCTTCGGCGAGCCCGTCATAGCCCGGCGGCAGAACGAAGGGGCCGGAGCCTTCCTGCGGAGCGGTCGCCTGCGGCGGATTGTCACCTGATGACGCCATGCGCGGCCTCCTTGAACCAGCGTCGCGGGGCGGCGCGCTCAGCGCTGCGGCGGCGCGAGATATTGCGCGTCTGTGACGTGTTCGGCCCAGTCGACGTGCTTGCCGTCCTTCGCTTCCTGCATGGCGATATGCACCATGCCGACGTCAGGCGCGGCGCCGTGCCAATGCCGCTCGCCCGGCTCGAAGAACACCACGTCGCCGGGGCGCACTTCCTGCACAGGCCCGCCCTCGCGCTGCACGAGGCCGATTCCATCGGTGACGTAGATCGTCTGGCCGAGCGGATGCGTGTGCCAGGCGGTGCGCGCGCCGGGTTCGAAAACAACCCGCAACGCGCGCAGATTGGCCGGCGCCGGCGCTTCGATGATGGCGTCCTGATGCACGGTCCCGGTGAAATAGTCCGCCGAAGCGCGCAGGGTTTTGCGGGAGCCGACGCGATGCACGATCATGGGATGCTCCTGTGTCGCGGGCGTATGTCCCGTCTGCTCAACTGTCCATCTTCAGGGCGGCGATGAAGGCTTCCTGCGGAATCTCCACCTTGCCGAACTGGCGCATGCGCTTCTTGCCCTCTTTCTGCTTTTCAAGCAGCTTGCGCTTGCGGGTGACGTCGCCGCCGTAGCATTTCGCCGTCACGTCCTTGCGCAGGGCGCGCACCGTTTCGCGCGCGATGATCTTGCCGCCGATCGCCGCCTGAATCGGAATCTGGAACATGTGCGGCGGGATCAGCTCTTTCAGCTTCTCCACCATGGCGCGACCGCGCGATTCCGCACGCGTGCGATGCACCAGCATGGACAAAGCGTCCACCGGCTCAGCGTTCACGAGGATGGACATTTTCACAAGGTCGCCAGCGCGATAGCCGGTGATCTGATAATCGAAGCTCGCATAGCCTTTCGAGATCGACTTGAGGCGATCATAGAAGTCGAACACGACTTCATTGAGCGGCAGCTCATAGATCACCATGGCGCGCTTGCCGACGTAATTGAGATCAACCTGCACGCCGCGCCGGTCCTGACAAAGTTTCAGGACGGAGCCCAGATAATCATCGGGCGTGAGGATGGTGGCCTTGATCCACGGCTCCTCGATTTCCTCGATCTTCATCACGTCCGGCAGGTCGGCCGGATTGTGCAACTCGATCGTCTCTCCGTCGGTCAGCTTAATGCGATAGACGACGGAGGGCGCGGTGGCGATGAGATCGAGATTGAACTCGCGATGCAGGCGCTCCTGAATGATCTCCAGATGCAAAAGTCCGAGGAAGCCGCAGCGGAAGCCAAAGCCCAGCGCCGCCGAACTCTCCATTTCGAACGTGAAGCTCGCATCGTTCAGACGCAACCTGCCCATGGCCGCGCGCAGATCGTCGAAGTCGGCGGCGTCGACGGGGAAGAGGCCGCAGAACACGACCGGCTGCGCCGGCTTGAAGCCCGGCAAGGCCTCGCCGCAGGCCTTGCGCTCGTCGGTGATCGTATCGCCCACGCGCGTGTCGGCGACCTGTTTGATCTGCGCGGTGATGAAGCCCACCTCGCCCGGCCCAAGTTTCGCGACGTCCTGCATTTTCGGACGAAACACGCCGATGCGGTCGATCTCGTAATGGGCGTCGGTGCCCATCATCACGATCTTCTGACCCTTCTTCATCTCGCCGTCGATGACGCGCACGAGCACGACGACGCCGAGATAAGCGTCATACCAGGAATCGACGAGAAGCGCCTTCAGCGGCGCGGTCTCGTCGCCCTTGGGCGGCGGCAAACGCTGCACGATGGCTTCAAGCACGAGGTCGATGTTGAGGCCCGTCTTGGCGGAGATGGGCACGGCCTCCGAAGCGTCGAGGCCGATCACGTCCTCGATCTGCTGCTTGATGCGATCCGGCTCGGCGGCGGGCAGATCCACCTTGTTGAGCACAGGCACGATCTCATGGCCCGCGTCGAGCGCGTGATAGACATTGGCGAGCGTCTGCGCCTCCACGCCCTGCGAGGCGTCCACGACGAGCAGCGAGCCTTCGCAGGCGGCGAGCGACCGCGACACTTCGTAAGCGAAGTCCACGTGGCCGGGCGTGTCCATAAGGTTGAGGACGTAATCCTTGCCGTCCTTCGCCTTGTATTCGAGGCGCACCGTCTGCGCCTTGATGGTGATGCCGCGCTCGCGCTCGATGTCCATCGAATCGAGCACCTGCTCGACCATCTCGCGCTCGGCCAGCGCGCCGGTCGTCTGGATCAGCCGGTCGGCCAGCGTCGACTTGCCGTGGTCGATGTGGGCGACGATCGAGAAGTTGCGGATATTGTCGATGGGATGGGCGCTCATGGGGCGGAGATAGCAGCGCCAGCCCCCGCAGGGAAGGGGCGCGCCCGAAAGAGCGTCGGGCCCGCCGCCGGGCCGGCGGCCTCAGCCTTCCCCGCGCACCAGCCGGGAGACCACTTTGGCCGTGTAATCCACCATGGGCACGATGCGGGCGTAATTGAGCCGGGTCGGGCCGATGACGCCCAGAACGCCGACGATCTTCTGGGAGGCGTCGCGGAAGGGCGCCGCGATCATGGAGGAGCCTGACAGGGAAAACAGCTTGTTCTCCGAGCCGATGAAGATACGCACCCCCTCCCCCGTCTCGGCCCGGGCCAGAAGGTCGATCACGTCCTTCTTGGTCTCCAGGTCAGCGAACAGGAGGCGGATGCGCTCAAGGTCTTCGGCGGCCTTCAGGTCCTCCAGCAGGTTGGCCTGACCGCGGACGATCAATTGCTGGGTCTCCGCGTCCGGCCCCGTCCAGCTCGCCAGCCCCGCGTCCACGAGGCGGGCGGTGAGCTCGCCCAGCTCCGCCTCCGCCGCCCGGCGGGAGGCCTCGATGTCGGCGCGCAGGTCGAGCAGGGTGCGGCCGCGGATCCGGGCGTTGAGGTAATTGGCGGCCTCCGCCAGCGCCGATTGCGGCAGATCGCGGGAGATGTTCAGAACGCGGTTCTCAACAGAGCCGTTCTCAGCCACCAGAACCGCAAGCGCCCGCTCGGGCTCAAGGCGGACGAATTCGATTTGCTTGAGCCTGGCGTTTTCTTTCGACGACAGGACCACGCCTGCCCCTCGCGTGAGGCCGGAGAGAAGAGAGGAGGCTTCCGCCAGCACGCCGTCGAGGGTCTGACCGGCGGAGGCGGCCTTGACCTGCGCCTCAATCGCCGCGCGCTCCTCAACGGTCGGGTCGCCGATCTCCAGCATGGCGTCGACGAAAAAGCGCAGGCCGAGCTCGGTCGGCAGGCGGCCTGCCGAGGTGTGGGGCGCGAAGATGAGGCCGGACTCCTCAAGGTCCTGCATCACGTTGCGGACCGAGGCGGGCGAGAGGGTCATCGGCAGCATGCGCGACAGGTGACGGGAGCCCACGGGCTCGCCGGTCTCCAGATAGGTCTCGACCACGCGCCGGAAGATTTCCCGGGAGCGTTCGCTCATCGCCGCGAGTACGGACGCGTCGAGGGGACGGAAGGGATCATGCGACATCGCCATGGACCTAATGTGACGAAGGCAGGCGCATCGTTCAAGCCTCGCTGGCGCGAACGTCTCCTCCCCTTGCCAGCGCGGCGGGGAGGCCATACCAGAAAGGCTCAGGAGGATAAGAATGTCGAACGCCAAGGACCGCGCCGCCTTCGCCTGGGACGACCCGTTCCTGCTCGCCGACCAGCTCACGGAAGACGAGCGCATGATCGCCGACGCAGCCCGCGCCTATGCGCAGGATAAGCTGCTGCCGCGCGTGATCGAGGCCTACAAACACGAGAAAACCGATCCGGAGATTTTCCGCGAAATGGGCGCGCTCGGTCTGCTCGGCGTGACGATCCCTGAGGAATTCGGCGCCGCCGGCGCCTCATACGTCTCCTATGGCCTCGTGGCGCGCGAAGTGGAGCGCGTGGATTCCGGCTATCGCTCGATGCTAAGCGTGCAATCCTCCCTCGTGATGCATCCGATCAACGCCTTCGGCACGGAGGCGCAGAAGCGCAAATATCTGCCGAAGCTCGCAACGGGCGAACTCATCGGCTGTTTCGGCCTGACCGAGCCCGACGCGGGCTCCGACCCCGCCGGCATGAAGACGCGCGCGGAAAAGGTCGCCGACGGCTATCGCCTCAGCGGCTCGAAAATGTGGATCTCGAATTCGCCCATCGCCGATGTGTTCATCGTCTGGGCGAAATCAGACGCCCATGAGGGCGCCATCAAAGGCTTCGTGCTCGATAAGGGGCTCAAGGGGCTCTCCGCGCCCAAGATCGAAGGCAAGCTGTCGCTGCGCGCCTCCATCACCGGCGAGATCGTGATGGACGGCGTGGTCGTGCCGGAAGATGCGCTTCTGCCCGGCGTCGCCGGCCTCAAGGGCCCCTTCTCCTGCCTCAATAGCGCGCGCTATGGCATCGGCTGGGGCACGATGGGCGCTGCGGAGGATTGCTGGCTGCGCGCGCGCCAATACACGCTCGACCGCAAGCAATTCGGGCGGCCGCTCGCCGCCACCCAGCTCGTGCAGAAGAAGCTCGCCGACATGCAGACGGAGATCGCGCTTGGCCTACAGGCCGCGCTGCGCGTCGGCCGGCTGATGGACGAAGGCCGCGCCGCGCCGGAGATGATCTCCATCATCAAGCGCAATAATTGCGGCAAGGCGCTCGACATCGCCCGCCTCGCCCGCGACATGCACGGCGGCAACGGCACGCATGAGGAATATCACGTGATGCGCCATGCGCAGAACCTCGAGACGGTGAACACCTACGAGGGCACGCATGACGTCCACGCGCTCATTCTCGGGCGGGCGCAAACGGGCCTTCAGGCTTTCTTCTAACCGCGCGCCGGAGGGCCCGCCCCATGAACGCGCCGCTCGCCGACGTTCGCGTGCTTGAACTCGCCCGCATTCTCGCCGGGCCATGGTGCGGGCAATTGCTCGCCGATCTCGGCGCCGACGTGGTGAAAGTGGAGCGCGCGGGCGCCGGCGACGACACGCGCCAATGGGGCCCGCCCTTCATTGAAGCTGCGGACGGCGGCGATCTGGGCGCCGCCTATTATCACGCCTGCAATCGCGGCAAGCGCAGCGTGGCGGCCGATTTTGAGAGCGAGGAGGGCCGCGCGCTCGTGCGCCGGCTCATCCGCCACGCCGACGTGCTGATCGAAAACTTCAAGGTCGGCGGGCTGAAGAAATACGGGCTCGATTACGAGAGCGTGAAGGCGATCAATCCGCGCATCGTCTATTGCTCCATCACCGGCTTCGGACAGGACGGTCCCTACGCGGAGCGCGCGGGCTATGACTTCCTGCTGCAGGGCATGGGCGGGCTCATGCATCTCACAGGACAGGCGGACGGGCCGCCGACGAAAGCGGGCGTCGCGGTGGTGGACATGTTCACCGGCCTCTACGCCGCCAACGCCATTCAGGCGGCTCTGCTGCGGCGCGCGAAAACCGGCGAGGGCGCCTTCATCGATTGCGCGCTTCTGGACTCTATGACGGCCATTCTCGCCAATCAGGCGCTCAACCATCTGGCGACCGGGCAAGAGCCGCGACGCATGGGCAATTCTCATCCCAACATCGCGCCCTATGACGTTTTTCCCGTCGCCGATGGCGACATCATCGTGGCGACCGGCAACGATGGGCAATATCGCAAATTGTGCGAGGCGCTGGGCGCAGCCGAACTCGCCGACGATCCGCGCTTCCTCGCCAACAAGGACCGCGTGCGCAACCGCGAAGTCTTCAACGCGGTCTTCCACCCGATCTTCCGCCGCTTCACGCGCGCGCAATTACTGCCTGCGCTCGACGCTTTGGGCGTGCCGGCGGGGCCGATCAATTCCGTGGGCGAAGTGTTCGCCAATCAGCAGGTCGTCGCGCGCGGCATGCGGCTCGACATTCCCAACCCGCGCGCGAAGACAGGGCGCACGCCCGGCGTGCGTTCGCCGCTTGTGATGGACGGGGTGAAAATGGCCTCGCAGCGGCCCGCGCCCGCGCTCGGCGAACACGACGACGACGTGGCGCGCGATCCCAATTGGGGCGGCTGACCGCCGCAGCCTTGCAAGATCAGAGATCAAGAACGAGGCGCGGGCTCTTTGAGCCGGAGCAGCAGACCATGATCGTCTTGCTCTCGAGCCGCTCTTTCTCGGTGAGAATATTGTCGCGGTGATCGACTTCGCCGGAGATGACCTGCGTCTCGCAAGCGCCGCACACGCCCTCTTCGCACGAGTAAGGCACGTCCACGCCGGCGTCGCGCAGCACTTGCAGAATGGTGCGTCCTTCGGGGATCGGAAACTCGCGGCCGGAGCGGCGCAGCTCCACCACATAGCCGCCGCCGGTGGCGGCCTCCTCCTTCGCGGAGAAATATTCCGCATGCACCTGCTCGGGCGGCAGCGCCTTCGTCGCAGCTTCATAGCCAGCGAGCATGGGCAGCGGGCCGCAGCAATAGAAATGCGCGCCAGCCGGGGCTTTCGCGACGATGGGCGCCAGATCAAGGAACCCGCCCGCTTCATCGTCGAAATGGAGTTTCGCCTGCGGCAGCTTCTCCATCTCCTCAAGGAAGGCCGCCTCCTTGCGCGTGCGGCAGGCGTAATGCAACTCGAAGGAGCGCCCCAGCTTCAGAAGCCGCTGCGCCATGCACCAGATCGGCGTCACGCCGATTCCGCCGGCGATCAGCACGGTGTGGTCCGCGTCTTCCTTAAGCGGAAAATGATTGCGCGGGCCGTCGATCTTCAGGATCTCGCCCACCTGCAGATATTCATGGATGTAGCGGGAGCCGCCGCGACTCGCGCGATCGCGTTTGATGCCGACCACATAGGCGCGCGGGTCGCCGTCCGCCGTGCACAGCGAATAGGAGCGCGTCATGCCATTGGGCAAATGAAGGTCGATATGGGCGCCGGGCTCCGCCTTCGGCAGGGGCGCGCCGTCAGGGCGGCGAAACTCGAAGAGATGCGTGTCCTGCGCGGCGTAACGAATGGAATGAAGCCGCATCTCGACGGTGGTCGACGCTGTCGTGGTCACTTGCCTGATCTCCGCTCGCCCGCGAGAAGCCCTCAGGCTCCGTCGATCTCGGCGAGAAATTTGAGCGCACGGGCGTTGAACTCCGCAGCGCATTCGATATTGCCCATATGGGCGGCGTTTTCGAAGACGTGCAATTGCGCCTTCGGAATTTTAGGGACGAAGCCGTCCGTATAGCCCGGCTCGCGCAGCGGGTCGTAACGTCCGGCGAAGACGAGCGTGGGCACGGCGATGCGCTCATAGGCGATGTTGTCGCGCTCGGCGCGGTTGCGCGCGGGATCGCGGAAAGGCGCCTTGAAGCGCGCGGCCGCCGTGGCCTCCCACGCGCCCGGCAGGGTCGCAAGCTCGAAGCGGCGCTGGATATAGGCTTCGTCCGCCGGCCATTTCTTGTCGACGAACATCACGTCCACGATGCGGCGCATATGCTCCTTCGTGCCGTCGAAGGAATTGAGCACTTTGCGCGCGTCGTTGTCTGGCGCGTCGCCGCCGCCGGAGCAGCAAACAAGAGAGACGAGCGACCAGTCGGGGCGCGGACGCGCGGCGACCGTCAGGCTCAGCCCGCCGGACATGGACGAGCCCATCACATGCACCGCGCCGACGTCCATGATCTCGATGAAGCGGCGGATATGGCGGATGCGGCGCTCGAACTGATTGCCGAAATCGAAGATCTTCTCGGTGCGCCCGAAGCCCAGATGATCCGGCGCAAGCACATGATAGCGTTGCGCCAGAGCGGGAATGTTGAATTCCCATGTGACTTCCGCGGCGCCGCCAAACTCGGCGGAGTGAAGCAGCAGGACCGTGGGACGGACGCCGCGATGCGCGTCGCCCGCCTCCAGGTAATGCGTCCTCACTCCGTCGACGCTGACGTATTTGCTCGGGATCATTCCGCGGCGACGGCCCCGAGGGGACGGGTGCGCGGCAGATCCCTGACCTGCGGATAGACTTCCTTGGCGAACAGGGTCATCGACCGCACGGTGCTCTTGTGGTCGAGGTGGCCGGCCTGCTGCATCATCAGCAGGTGGTCGAAACCGCCCACAAGATTGTACAGACGCTTGATCTGCTGAGCCACGTCGTCGGGCTTGCCGTAGATGATGACGCCCTGATCCTTCAGGAATTCGAGCGACTGCTTGCGCATGGCGTCGGTGCGGCCAGTGAACGTGCCTTTGAGCGCCTGCACGTTGAACTCGACCGGCACATAGCCCGGCGGATTGCGGAACTGCGGCTCCGCCTTCGCGTCGAGGTACCAGCACAATTCACGCGCGCCACGCTCGGCTTCCGCATCCGAATCCGCCGTATAGACGAGCGGCATGTAAGCCGTGCCGCCGCCGCCGGGCAGACCCGTGTCGCGATAGGCGCTGCGATAGCCATCGAACATCCACTTCACCTTTTCGTGCGGCTGCAGGAAGGTGGCGAACACGAAGCCGCGCGAGGCCGCGCGCTTGATGTTCTCGAGATCGCTCGAGCCCGTGATCCAGATCGCGGGATGGGGCGTCTGGTAGGGGCGCGGCCACAGGTTGATGGCGCGCTTGTGGGTGAACTTGCCTTCGAAGTTGAAGGGGCCTTCGGTGGAGGTCCACGCCTTCGACACAAGGTCAATGCCTTCCCACAGACGTTCGACCGTCTGGGTGGGATTGCTGTTGGCCGCGAAGACTTCATAAGGCACGCCGCGCACGAAGCCGACGTCCAGACGGCCGCGCGAAATGCAGTCGATCATCGCCATTTCTTCGGCGATGCGGATCGGGTCGCCGCGGTTGGCGATCGGATTGCCGAGAATGCAGATGCGGCCCTTGCTCGTCTGGCGCGCCAGAACGGCGGCGGAGAGCGGCGCGCAGGCGTTGATGCAGGTCGCGGTCTGATGATGCTCGTTGAGCAGCATGTTCAGGCCGAGGTCATCGGCGATCATGTGCTCGTCGAGATAGCGGTTGTAGAGCTCAGCCCCGATCTTGGGATCGAACAGCTTGCTGGGGATCGACACGCGCATGGTGGACAGCGTGTCGAGCGGCGGCAGATTCGGATAGGGCATTTCCGTGAAGTGCCAGGCGTACATGCGTCTCGGTCTCCTTCTTTGCGGTTTCTCTCAGTCGAAGCGAAACTTAAGCCAAGGCTGCGGTCAGCGCCCGGGCGAAAGCGGCGGGCTGCTCGACCTGGGGAAAATGCCCCGCGCCCGCGATGGTCTCGAATGTGGCGCCTGGAATGAGCCCTGCATAGGCCTTTCCGTAAGCCGGAGTGACTACGCCGTCCTTTTCGCCCCAGATCAAATGGGTGGGAACCCCGATCCGGTGCAGCCGGTGGCGCAGCTTGGGATTATGCATATAGGGCTCCCAGCAGAAGCGGGCGAAGCTCTCCATATTGCGGGCGACGATCGTGAGGGCCGCATCGGGCCATGTGCTGAAATCGCGCTTGCCTTTTTCGGGGTCGGCCCACTTGAGCGCAGCCACGGTCGCGGGATGCTGGACCCAGATGTCCTGAATGTCGACGTCGGTAGGGCCGCCGATCTTCACCCCGAGGGCGTCCACCAGAACAAGGCGCGAGAAGCGGGAATCATCCTTCGTCGCCATTTCGGCGGCGATCCAGCCGCCCAGCGAGAAGCCCACAAGCGCCGCGCCCTTCAGGTCCATCTGGTCGACCAGATCGAGCATGACATAGGCGTGGTCGTCGGGGTGGGTGATGTAGTCCGGGCGCGCGGAACGGCCGAAACCCGGCGGATAGGCGATGATGACCTTGCGGGATTTGGCGAGTTCGTCGATCAGGGGGAGGTCAGCCTCCCAGGCTTCCTCGCTCGGCAGGACGAGGACAGGGGCTCCGGAGCCGCGGATGTCGACCTCTATGTCGACGCCTTTTACGTTGACGACGCTACCCGCGCGCTCGAAAGACATGCCCGTCCTTCCTCCTCTATGTTTCCTCGCCCGCCGTTCACGGGCTTTTGCGCCCCTCGCGCCTTTTGCGCGGGAGCCTTATTCCGCCAACCTACACGATGAATCCCACAGAGGAAACCGCCGCGGCGGCGTCTAATCGCCGCGCCCGGCGGGCGGATCTATGGGGCGCTGGCCGACGACCTCGATGCCATAGCCTTCGAGGCTCACGATGTTGCGCTTCGTGTTGGAGAGGAGGATCATTTTCTTCACGCCGAGGTCGGCGAGGATCTGGGCGCCCAGCCCATACTGCCTGAGCTCGGCTATGGGGCGGCCTGTCTGCTCGCCCTCGCGCTCCTTGATGGCGCGGCTCATGACGTCGGGCGCCGGGTCGCGGATCATCACCACGACGCCGCGTCCGGCCGCCGCGATCATGCGCATCGAAGCCTCAAGCTCGCCGCCGCGCGCGCGGCTTTCGCCGCCGAAAAAGGCGCCGGGCGTCACGTCGCCGAAGGAATCCGCCAGAATATTGCCCTGATGCATGCGCACCAGCACCGGCTCGTCGGAGGTCACGTCGCCCTGCACAAGGGCGATATGCTCCGCGCCTTCGAGTTTGTTGCGGTAGATGGACACGCGGAAACGACCGCCAAACCGGCTTTCGATCGCGCTTTCCACCACTTTCTCGATGAGCTTCTCGGTGCGACGGCGATAGGCGATGAGATCGGCGATGGTCGCGATCTTAAGCCCATGCTCGGCGGCGAAGGTCATCAGGTCCGGCATGCGGGCCATGGTGCCATCGTCGTTCATGATCTCGCAGATCACGCCGGCGGGGGTGAGGCCCGCGAGCCGCGCGATGTCGACCGCAGCCTCTGTGTGGCCTGCGCGCACAAGCACGCCGCCGTCCATGGCGCGCAGCGGGAACACGTGGCCGGGGGTCACGAGATCGTCAGGCCCCGCATTGGGGTCGATGGCGACGGCGATGGTGCGGGCCCGGTCGGCGGCGGAAATGCCGGTGGTGACGCCCTCGCGGGCCTCAATGGAGACGGTGAAGGCCGTCTGGTGGCGCGTGCCGTTGCGCGGCGTCATGAGGCGCAGCCCAAGATGCTCCACGCGCTCGCGCGTCATCGACAGGCAGATCAGGCCGCGGCCGTAACGGGCCATGAAATTCACTGCATCGGCGGTGGCCATTTGCGCGGGAATGACGAGATCGCCCTCGTTCTCGCGGTCCTCGTCGTCCACGAGAATGAACATCCGGCCGGCGCGGGCGTCCGCAACCACTTCTTCGATGGAAGAGAGCTTAATGAGAGTGTTCTGCGACATGTTCGCTCCCGGGCGGCCGGGCCCGATGGCGCTCGACGCGGACGCTGTTTCCCTGCGCTTGTATCGGGCCGGAGAGCGCGGTTCAAGAGCCGCAGCTTGCGCCGCGCGCCAATGCGACTATGTGTCCCCTTGCGCGAAACGTCGCGCCCCCGCCCGATGCGGCGGGAGAGCCGGAGGAGCCGAAGGAGCATGACGAACGCCCATTCCCGCCCCGCCCGACGCGCCAGCCGCGCCCCGACGCGCGCCGCCGCGATGGCGCTTGGTCTCGCCGGCCTCGCGCTCGCCCACGCGCCGGTCCATGCGCAAGAAAGCGCGGAGGCTTTCTACAAGGGCCGCAAGATCGACATCGTGATCGGGTTCTCGGTGGGCGGCGGCTATGACGCTTACGCGCGGATTCTCGCCCGCCATATGGGCGAGCACATTCCCGGCAAGCCCACGCTCGTGCCACGCAACATGACAGGCGCCGGCAGCCGCGTGGCGGCGAATTACATCTATTCGGTCGCGCCAAAAGACGGGTCGATTATGGGCATCGCCGATCAGTCGATCCCGCTGGAGCAGGCGCTGGGCGATTCCGGCATCAAGTTCGACTCGCGCGAGTTCCAGTGGATCGGCAACGTCATCGCCGACAACAACATCGTCGCGACCTGGCACACGACGCCAATCAAGACCATCGCCGACGCGCAGAAGATCGAGTCCACCATGGGCGCGACGGGCTACAACACGTCCGCGCAATATCCCACCGTGCTCAACCAGACCGTCGGCACGAAGTTCAAAGTGATCCTCGGCTATCCCGGCGGCAATGAAGTGAACCTCGCCATGGAGCGCGGCGAAGTGCAGGGGCGCGGCTCTAACGCCTGGGCCTCCTACAAGAGCACGAAGCCGGACTGGGTGCGCGAAAACAAGATCAACATTCTCGCGCAGGTGGGCCTGAAGCGGGCGAGCGACCTGCCCAATGTGCCGCTGCTGCAAGACCTGACCGACAATGAGCAGGACAAGGCGGCCTTGCGCCTTCTGTCGGCGCCGACCGCCATCGGCCGGCCTTTCTTCGCGCCGCCCGGCACGCCTGCAGACCGCGTGAAGGTTTTGCGCGCGGCGTTCGACGCGACCATGAAGGACAAGGGCTTTCTCGACGAGGCTGAAAAGGGCGGCATGGACGTGAACCCGGTCTCCGGCGAAGACTTGCAGAAGATCGTCGCCGACATCATCGACGCGCCGGAAGCCGTAAAGAAGCGACTCGCCGAAATGCTCGCCGTGATGGATCGCGAGAAAAGCAAGTGAGACGCGCAGCCTGACGCGCTGACAAAAAAGGCCCCGCGATGCGGGGCCTTTCGTTCATTGGCGTTGCGCCAATCACTGGATGGCGATTTTCGCCTTCTCAACGATCTCCGCCCAACGCTTCGTTTCCTTTTCGATATGCGCGCGGAACTCCGCCGGCTTCATCGTCCAGGGCTCCGCGCCGTCGCGGTCGAGCGCCTCGATCATCGCCTTATCCCTCATCGCCTTGGCGATCTGCTCATTGAGCTTGGCGACGATGTCGGCGGGCGTTCCCGCCGGCGCCACAAGACCATACCATTGCGAGGCCTCGAAGCCCGGCACGCCCGACTCGGCGATGGTGGGAATGTCGTTGGCTGACGGCAGGCGCGTGAGGCTCGCGGTGCCAAGCGCGCGCAGCGTGCCCGCGCGCACATGCGGGAGGACGGCCGGCCCGCCCGTCATCATGAGCTGGATCTGGCCGGAGAGCAGATCGTTCACCGCCGGCGCGGTGCCGCGATAAGGCACATGCACCATCTCGGTTCCCGTGGCGACCATGAAGGCGGCGGTGGCGATATGCGCCGCGCTGCCGTTGCCGCCGGTGCCGTAATTCAGCTTGCCGGGATTCTTCTTCGCATATTCGACAAGCTCCTTGACGTTGTTCACCGGCAGGGAGGGATGCACGACCATGATGTTGTGCACCTTCGCGAGCATGCCCAGATGTTCGAAGCTCTTGATGGGATCGTATTGCAGACCCTTGTAAAGCGAAGGGTTCACGCTCAGCGTGCCGATATGGCCCATGCCGATCGTGTAACCGTCGGGCGCGGCGCGCGCGATCTGCACGCTGCCGACGCCGCCGCCCGCGCCAGGGCGGTTCTCCACCGTGACGCTCTGTCCCCAGGCTTCGGTGAATTTCTGGCCGATGATGCGCGCCAGAATGTCGGTCGACCCGCCCGGCGTGAACGGCACGACGAGCATCATGCCCTTGTTAGGCCACGGGCCTGACGCCTGCGCCAGAGCCGATCCGCCCGGCAGGCCGGCGGCGAGACCCGCGCCCAATGCGCCGGCGGCGCCCGCCAGAACCTTACGACGGTCAATAGAATCAGTCATTTCGTCGTCTCCCTTCGCTGCGTCTCTGGCGACGCGTCATTCGATTAAATGTGGCGTTCGCGGGTGATTGCAACCGCGCCTTCAGCGCATCGTGGGGATCGTGAAGCTCGCCCCGTCGCGCACGCCGCCCGGCCAGCGGGAGGTGATCGTCTTGGTGCGCGTGTAGAAGCGAATGGAGTCCGGCCCGTGCTGGTTCAGATCGCCGAAGGCCGACCGTTTCCAGCCGCCGAACGTGTAATAGGCGATGGGCACGGGGATCGGCACGTTGACGCCGACCATGCCGACCTGCACGCGGGCGCAGAAGTCGCGCGCGGCGTCGCCGTCGCGGGTGAAGATGGAGACGCCGTTGCCATATTCATGCTCGTTGCACATGCGCAGCGCCGTCTCATAATCGCCGGCGCGGGCGACCGACAAAACGGGGCCGAAGATCTCCTCTTTGTAAATGCGCATGTCGGTCGTCACGCGGTCGAACAGGCACCCGCCGAGGAAATAGCCGTCCTCATAGCCCTGCATGCGGAAGCCACGGCCATCCACCTTCAAATCAGCGCCTTCGCGCACGCCGATCTCCACGTAATCGCGCACGCGCTCGAGATGGGCGCGCGTGACGAGCGGGCCGAAATCAGCGCTCGAATCCGTCGAGGGGCCGATCTTCAAAGCCTCCACGCGCGGAGCCAACCGGCGCACGAGCTCGTCGGCCGTGCCCTCGCCCACCGGCACGGCGACGGAGACAGCCATGCAGCGCTCGCCCGCCGAGCCGTAACCTGCGCCCAACAATGCGTCGACGGCCTGATCCATGTCGGCGTCGGGCATGACGACGAGATGGTTCTTCGCGCCGCCGAAACATTGCACGCGCTTGCCGCTCGCCGCCGCGCGCGCATAGACGTAAGCCGCGATCTGGGTGGAGCCGACGAAGCCGACGCCCGCAATTTCAGGATCATCCAGAATCGCGTCCACAGCCTCCTTGTCGCCGTTGACGACATTGAAGACGCCAGGCGGCAGACCCGCCTCCAGCATGAGTTCGGCGAGGCGCAGCGGCACGCCGGGGCACCGCTCGGAGGGCTTCAGGATGAATGCGTTTCCGCAAGCGATGGCGGGCGCGAATTTCCACATCGGGATCATCGCAGGAAAATTGAACGGCGTGATCCCCGCCACGACGCCCAGCGGCTGGCGCATGGAATAGACGTCGATGTTCGGGCCTGCGCCTTCGGTGTATTCGCCCTTCATGAGATGGGGAATCCCGCAGACGAACTCCGCGACCTCAACGCCGCGCTGGATGTCGCCCTTGGCGTCGGCGATGGTCTTTCCATGTTCGCGCGCGAGCAATTCAGCCAGCGCCTCGTTCTCGCGCTCCATCAATTGCAGGAAACGGGCGAAGACGCGGGCGCGCCGCTGCGGATTGGTGGCGGCCCAGGCGGGCTGGGCGGCTTTTGCGTTCTCCACCGCCGCGCGCACTTCGGCGGCGTTGGCCAAAGGCACCCGCGAAATCGTCTCGCCCGTCATGGGCTGATAGGCGTCGGCGAAACGGCCGGACCGGCCAGCGACCAACTGGCCGCCGATGAAATGTTTGATTTCGCGCATAGGTTTCCTCCGGGCCGACAAATTAGCCGGCCTGGAAGGCTCTGTCATGCAGCCTTTCGGCGGTGGCTCGCCTTGTCCGCGGGCTCAGGCGGCGCGCCGCTCGCGGCGCGGATTGGGCGCGCAGGAGACGATGGTGAAACGCGTAAAGGCCTCGTGGCGGCTGCGGCCCGTCTGGTCGCGCCAGACGCCCTCCGCCTCCTCGTAGCTCGCGTAGGGACCAAGCGCGCGGCCCGCGCCCTCCACGAGCTGGTTGAACCGTTCGTCGGCGTATTCGCCGCCAATGACCCAGAATTGCGTCGGCATGATCCGCTCCTCTTCGATTGTGGATGACCTGAACTGACGGGACGCGTCACTCGGCGGCGACGCGGGCGTGGAATTGCTCGGTTTCGGTCGAGCCGGCCATGGCGGTGGTGGAGGACCGTCCGCCCGAGATCGCCATGGCGACGGCGTCGAAATAGCCGGTCCCCACTTCGCGCTGGTGACGAATGGCGGTGAAGCCCTTCTCCTGCGCCGCGAACTCGCGCTGCTGCATTTCCGAATAGGCGCCCATGCCGCGCAGCGAATAACCGCGCGCCAGCTCGAACATCGAGAGATTGAGCGCATGGAAGCCCGCCAGCGTGACGAACTGGAAGCGATAGCCCATGTCGGCGATCTGCTCCTGAAAGGTCTCGATGTTCCTCTCGTCGAGCTTCGCGCGCCAGTTGAACGAGGGCGAGCAATTGTAGGCGAGCAGCCGGTCGGGATGCTGGCGCTTCATCTCCTGCGCGAATTCGCGCGCTTCGCCGAGATCAGGCTCCGAGGTCTCCCACCAGATGAGATCGGCGTAAGGCGCATAGGCGAGGCCGCGCGCGATGGCGTGTTCGACCGAATGGGAATTCCCCTGCTTGAGGCGATAAAAGCCCTCTGGCGTGCGGCTGTCGCGATCAATGAAGGGATGATCCGCCTCATCCACGTCGGAGGTGATGAGCGTCGCCGAATGGGCGTCGGTGCGCGCCATGAGCACCGTGTCGACGCCGCACACGTCGGCAGCGAGGCGCGCGGCGTTCAACGTGCGCAGAAAGGTCTGGGTCGGCACCAGAACCTTGCCGCCGAGATGGCCGCATTTCTTTTCTGAGGCGAGCTGATCCTCGAAATGAACGCCGGCCGCGCCCGCTTCGATCATGGATTTCATCAGCTCGAAAGCGTTGAGCGGTCCGCCGAAGCCGGCCTCAGCGTCCGCCACGATGGGCGCGAACCAATAGGTGGAGGAATCGCCCTCCATTTTCGCGATCTGATCGGCGCGCTGGAGCGCGTTGTTGATGCGCTTCACCACCTCCGGCACCGAGGAGGAAGGATAGAGCGACTGGTCGGGATACATCTGGCCGGCGTTGTTGGCGTCCGCCGCCACCTGCCAGCCGGAGAGATAAATGGCCTCGAGCCCGCCCTTCACCTGCTGCATGGCCTGCGCGCCGGTCATGGCGCCCAGCGTGCGCACGAAAGGCCGGCTGGCGAGCAATTCGCGCAGGCGCGCCGCCCCAAGCTTCGCCAGCGTGTGCTCGATCCGCACCGAGCCCGAAAGCCGCTCGACGTCGGCGGCGCCATAGTCGCGGCGCACGGCGGGCTTGTAACTTTTCATGGTCTGGCTCATGGGCGGAATCTCCTGTCCGGATCGCGTCGCGCGATGTGAGAGGAGGATGGCGCACGCGGTGAAAACGTGCAATAAACATATGATATTAAAAAGAAAAATTTGAAAATCCGCCAAAAGTTCACTTGTCCTGTTTTGTAAATTGTGGATTTTTGTAAATCAGCCGGGCCCCGTCCGCAGGAGATTTCATGCGCGAGCAGACCACGCGACAGACCCGGATCGGCGGCAGGCTGCGCCGGCTCCGGCAGGACAAGAAGCTCACGCAGGCGCAAATGGCCGCGGCGCTCGGCATTTCGCCGAGCTATCTCAACCTGCTCGAATCAAACCAGCGGCCCGTTACGGTGAACGTGCTTCTGCGCCTCGCCGACAAATTCCAGATGGATCTGTCGCTGCTCGCGGGGGAGGACGAAGAGCGCCTCGCCTCCGACCTCATGGAGGCGCTGAGCGACCCCCTGTTCGACGGACAGGACCTGAAGGCGAGCGACGCGCGCGACCTCGCCGCCAATCTGCCCGCCGTCGCCCGCGCGCTGCTCGCCGTTTATCAGGCCTATCGACGCGGCGCGCCTGAGCCCGCGCCCGCCGACGCGCTGGAGAGCGACGCCCCCGTCGCGGGCGTGCCCTCCGAAGAGGTGAGCGAATTCCTGCAAGCGCGGCTCAACCACTTTCCCGCGCTGGAGGAAGCCGCCGAGGCTCTGTGGCTCGAACACGGGCTCGCGCTTCTCTCGCTGCAGCAGGATCTCGTGAAGGCGCTCGCGCAACGTTACGGGGTGGACGTGGAGATCGCGCCCGCCGACGCCATGCCGGGCTTGCTGCGCCATTACAATCCGATGAACCGGCGGCTCATGCTCAACGAAATGCTGCCCGGGCCGAGCCGCACCTTTCAGCTCGCCCATCAGATCGCGTTTCTGGCGGCGCGGCGCGAAATCGACGCGCTCGCCTCCGGCGGCAAGTTCACGAGCGCGGAGGCCGACGCGCTCGCCCGCTCCGCGCTCGCCAATTATTTCGCCGGCGCCGTCATGGCGCCTTATGCGCGCTTCCACGCCGCAGCGAAGGCCGTGCGCTACGACGTGGACGTGCTGCGCCACCGCTTCGGCCTGTCCTTCGAACAGACCTGCCACAGGCTCACGACCCTGCGCCGGCCGGGGCAGGAAGGCGTGCCCTTCCACCTTACCCGCGTGGACATCGCGGGGAACATCTCGAAGCGTTTCTCAGCGTCGGGCATCCATATCGCGCGGTTCGGCGCCGCCTGCCCGCGCTGGAACGTCTATGACGCCTTCGCCACGCCGGGCATGTTGCGCGTGCAGGTGTCGCAAATGCCCGACGGCGAGCGCTATTTTTGCATCGCGCGCACCATCGAGGCGCCGGCCGGCCAGCCGCGCGGCGGGCTCATGCATCGCACGAGCAAGCTCGCCATCGGCCTTGGCTGCCATGTGAGCCACGCCCGCGAACTCGCCTATTGCGACGGCGTGGCGCTGGACGATCCCGGCCTCATCACGCCCATCGGCGTGTCGTGCCGGTCATGCCCGCGCACGAATTGCTCGGACAGGGCCATGCCGGCGCTGGCGCAAAGGCTCGAAATAGACGAAAACAAGCGAGGATTATCGACCTACGCCACGAGCGAGTGACGTAAGCCTCGCCGGAGACCCGCATGCCTTCCAAGCTCGAACAGCTCAAGACCATGACCACCATCGTCGCCGACACAGGCGACATGGAGTCCATCCGCGCCTTTCAGCCCACCGATTGCACCACCAACCCCACGCTGATCCTGAAGGCGGCGCAAATGCCCGCCTATCAGCACATCGTGGACGAGGCGATCGCCTGGGGCGTCGCGCGCCGCAAGGTGACGAGCGATGTCTGCGACCGGCTCGCGGTGAGCTTCGGCGCCGAACTCACGAAAATCGTGCCCGGCCGCGTCTCCACGGAAGTGGACGCCGACCTCTCCTTCGACGTGGAGGGCATGCTCGCCAAAGCGCGCAGCTTCATCGCCGATTACGAATCGCGCGGCGTCGGCCGCGAGCGCGTGCTCATTAAGCTCGCCTCCACATGGGAAGGGGTGCGCGCGGCGGAGGTCCTCCAGCGCGAGGGCGTCGATTGCAACATGACGCTCATCTTCAGCCTCGCGCAGGCCGCCGCCTGCGCCGACGCCGGCGCCTTTCTCATCTCGCCCTTCGTCGGGCGCATCCTCGACTGGCATGTGAAGAACGAGGGCAAGACCTATACGTCCGAGACGGACCCCGGCGTGCTCTCGGTCCGCAACATCTATTCCTATTACAAAGCCCATGGCGTGAAGACTGTGGTGATGGGCGCCTCGTTCCGCAACATCGGCGAGATCGAGGCGCTGGCGGGCTGCGACCGCCTCACCATTTCGCCGCAATTGCTCGATGAACTCGCTTCATCCGATTCGCCGCTGGCGCGTAAGCTTGATCCGGCCCATGCCGGAAAGGACGCGCCTGCGCGCATGAGCCTCGACGAGAAGACCTTCCGTTATCTCCTCAATGAGGACGCGATGGCGACGGAGAAACTCGCCGAAGGCATTCGCCTGTTCGCGCGCGACCTGCGCAGCCTGCGCGAGATGGTGTCGGCGCGACTTGAGAGCGCGGAAGTCAAGAGCATCTGAGGCATGCGGAAGAAGGAGGCATGAGAGGTTGGACACGCATGAACATTTGAGCGCTTACAAGGAATTGCTCGTGTTTCTGGTGACGGCGGGAATCGTCGTCCCCGTGTTCCGCCGCCTGCGTCTGTCTCCTGTGATCGGCTTCATCGCCGCCGGCGTCGCGCTGGGCCCCTTCGGCCTTGGCCGCGTCGCGGCGGACTGGCCCATCGTTTCGGGCGTCGTCATCGGCAATGTGGACGAAATGGCGAAGATCGCCGAACTCGGCGTCGCCTTTCTCCTCTTCATGATCGGTCTTGAATTATCGTTCGAACGCCTGCGGCGCATGCGCCGGCTCGTGTTCGGACTTGGCGGCGCGCAAGTTGGCGTGAGCGCGCTTGTGATCGGCTATGGCGCGTGGATGCTGGGCGCGGAGCCAGCAAGCGCCAGCGTGATCGCCTGCGCGCTCGCGCTCTCCTCAACAGCCATCGTCATGCCCACGCTCGCCGAGCGCAAGCGACTGAACGCGGCGAGCGGACGCGTCGCATTCTCCATCCTGCTCTTTCAGGATCTGATGGTCGCGCCCTTCCTGTTCATGGTCGCGATGCTCTCCGCCTCCACCGGCGAGAGCGCGCTCGCCGGGCGGCTCCTCACGACGCTTGCGCCCGCTTTTCTCGGCCTCGTCGCGCTCGTCGTCGTCGGCCGGCTGGTGATCCGCCCGCTGTTTCACCATGTGGCGCAGGCGCGCTCCACGGAGTTTTTTGTCGCCGCCTGCCTGCTCGTCATCACGGCGTCGAGCGTGGGCGCCGCCGCCGCCGGCCTGTCGATGTCCATGGGCGCCTTCATCGCAGGCCTGCTGCTCGCCGAGACGGAATATCGCCGCGAGGTGGAAGTCACCATCGAGCCATTCAAGGGCCTGCTGCTCGGCCTGTTCTTCATGACGGTGGGCGCGGGGCTCGACGTGGCGCGCGTCTTCGCTGATCCGCTGCAAACGCTGGGCGTCGCGCTCGCCCTGATCGCTGGGAAGACGGCGATTATCTATGCGCTCGTGCGCCTCGCCCGCTTCACCCACGCGACCGCGCTCGAAAGCGCGCTTGTGAATGCGCCAGCGGGTGAATTCGCCTTCGTCATTCTGAGCGCCGCCGCTGCGGGCGGGCTGCTCAACGCGGGGCTCGCCGCGCAACTGACGCTCGCCGCCACGTTGTCGATGCTCGCCATTCCCGCCCTCGCCTGGGCGGGCGCGCGCCGCCCGCGGCCGCAGCAAGCCGCCGTCGCGCAATATAACGCGCTCGCGCCTGACGTCGAAATGTCGAACCATGTGATCGTGGTCGGCTATGGTCGCGTCGGCTCGCTCGTGGGCGATATGCTGGCGACCCATAACATTCCGGCGATCGCGATCGACGGCGACGCGAAACTCGTCGCCGCGCGCCGCGAAGAGGGCTGCAAACTCGGCGGCAATATCTATTGGGGCGACGCCGGCCGCATCGAGCTTCTGCGTCGCTGCGGACTCGCCAGCGCCCGCGCCCTTGTGGTGACGATGGACTCGCCCGCCGTGGTGGAGCGCATTGTGGAGACCGCGCGCGGCGACCGGCCCGACATGACCATCGTCGCCCGCGCGCGCGACGCCGCCCACGCCACCCATCTTTATGAACTCGGCGCCAGCGACGCCATTCCCGAAACCATCGAGGCGAGCCTGCAACTGGCGGAGGCGACCCTCGTCGACATCGGCGTGCCCATGGGCCTCGTCATCGCCTCCATCCACGAGAAGCGCGACGAGTTCCGCGCCGTGCTGAAAGCCTGCGGGCCGGCGGGCGAGCGGCGCGCGATCCGCATGTCCACCCGCGTGCGCGACATGGCGCGTCGGCAGGTCGAGAAATCCGAGCGGTCCGCCGCCGCGCCACAGCAACCGGCCGAGAGCCCGCCCTCTCCGGCGCCAGAGGGCGGCGCGCGCGTCTAAGCCCCGGCGCGGCGCTATTGTCCGCGCGCGTTGGGCGCGTTAAGCCATGGTCATGTCGCACGTTTCCCCTCAAGACGGCCCCGGTGCGGCCGTCCCGCGCGCCCGGCTGGATTCCGACGGGCTGTCCATGCTGCGGCGCCTGATCCGCGACCACGGCCGCCGCCACGTCGGCTCCTACGCGCTCGCGGTGGGCCTGATGTCGCTCGGCGCCGCAGCGACCGCCGTGTCCGCCTATCTGCTCAAGCCGGTGCTGAACGGGCTGATCGAGGGCGACGGCTTCAAAGAATTGCGCATGCTCGCATGGATGGTCTTCGGCCTGTTCGCCCTGCGCGGCGCCTCGACCTATCTCGCCAGCGTCGTGTTGTCGCGCGCCGGCAACGCCATCATCGCCAATGCGCAGCGCCGCCTGTTCGACCGCGTGCTGGCGCAGGACATGCGCTTCTATAACGAACGGCATTCCAGCGATTTCATCACACGGCTCGTTCATGCGCCCAACGGCGTGCGGGACACCATTCAGGCCGTGATCGCCACCTCGGCGAAAGAGATCCTCACGCTGTTCGGCCTCGTGATCGTCATGTTCGTGCAGGATCCCCGCCTTGCGCTCATCGCCTTCGCAGTCGTGCCCGCGGCGGCCTTCCTGCTCTCGCGCACCGTGGGGCGGATGCGCAAGTTCATCCGCCGCACCTATGCCGGCGCGACGCGCATCATGGAGACGATGCAGGAGACGGTGCAGGGCGCGCGCATCGTAAAAAGCTTTAACCTGGAAGACGTGATGCGCGCGCGCATGGGCCTCGCCATCCGCGAAGTGGAGAAAAGCTCGAACCGCGTGCAGGCGGGGCTCGCGATCTCAAGCCCCGTGGCGGATACGCTCGCGGGACTCGCCATCGGCGCCGTCATTTTCTACGGGAGCTGGCGGGTGACGCAGACGCAGTCTGACGCGGGCTCCTTCTTCTCCTTCGTCGCCGCCATGCTCATGGCCTATGATCCCGCCAAAAGGCTCGCGCGCCTACGGCTCGAAATCCAGAACGGGCTCACCAGCGCGCGCATGATGTACGACGTGCTCGACGCGCCGGCGCTTGAGGAGCCGCGCGCGGGCGAGCCTGCGCTCGTGGTGCGAGAAGGACGCATCGCGCTTGAGGACGTGACGTTCCGCTACAGGCCTGACGAAATCGTGCTCAATGGGCTCTCGCTCGCTGTCGAACCCAACCAGACGACGGCGCTCGTCGGCCCGTCCGGCGGCGGCAAATCGACGGTCGTGGCGCTCATCCAGCGCTTCTATGCGCCGGAAAGCGGTCGCGTGCTGATCGATGGATGCGACGTGGCGCATGTGAGCCTGCGCTCGCTGCGCGACAAGATCGCCTTCGTCTCGCAGGATGTATTCCTGTTCAACGGCACGATCCGCGAGAACATCGCGCTTGGGCGGCCCGGCGCGAGCGAGGCGGACATCATCGCTGCCGCGCGCAAGGCCCATGCGCATGATTTCATCTGCGGCTTCGCCACCGGCTACGACACGCCAGTGGGCGAACAGGGCGCGCAATTGTCCGGCGGGCAGAAACAGCGCATCGCCATCGCCCGCGCGATCCTGAAGGATGCGCCCATCCTGCTCCTTGACGAGCCGACGGCGGCGCTGGATTCCGAATCCGAACGTGAAGTGCAGAAAGCGCTCGACGAATTGCGCATCGGGCGCACCACGCTGGTCGTCGCGCACCGACTCCAGACCATCGTGAACGCCGACCGCATCCTGGTGATCGAAGGCGGACGAGCAGCGGAGGCCGGCAGTCACGAAGAGCTGATGGCGAAGGGCGGCGCTTATCGCGCTTTCTTCGCCTCTCAGTTCGGCGAGAGCGTGGAGAATTTCAAAGGCGCCGCGGCTCGCCCGTGACGAGAGCGTCGGCGAGGGCGGGCCGCGTCACGCGTTGAGGCAGGCGCGCGGCCGCCGCAAAGCCGATGGCGGCGACGCCGACGATGGTGGCGTGCCAGAGCTGATAGGCGGCGGGACTTCCCATCGACACGATGAGAATCGCGGCGAGCCCGCCGGCCAGAAACGCGCCCAGCGGTCGCGGCCACACGCCCGCCGTCGTAAAGGCCCGCAGGATCAGAAATGCCGCAAGCCAGGCGCCGACGATCCCCAGCTCGAACCACAGCGAGAACACGAGGCCGCGCGGCCCGCCGGGCGCGAGATAGCCGGTCACGACGCCGCGCGCGACAGCGTCGAACCCATGACCCGTGAACACGCGCAAGCCCTGCTCCATGGCGAGATCCGCCCAGAGGGCGAGCATCTGCGCGAAGGGGCTCGCGGCCAGAGGGCCGACTGCGAGCTTTACGGAGAGAATCGCCAGAGCCGGGCCGACCGCCGCGACGAGAGCGAAAGCCACGCCGATCCAGCGCGCGGCGACCTGCGCGCGGGCGAGGACCAGCGAAAAGGCGAGCGCGCCCGCCGCCAGCGCGCCCAGACCCGCCGCCGATTGGGAGAGGGTGACGGCCCCAACCACGCAGGCCGTGAGCGCGGCGGCGAGGCCCCAGCGCGCCCGCATGGCCAAAGCCGCAGCGGCAGGCCAGACAAGGACGGCGAGAAACAGGCCCGCGCGCTCGCGCAGATCGCCCTCAAGCTCCGCGCTTGCAGGCTCAGGACGCAAAAGCGCGAAAGCGACGGAGGCGACGCAGGCCAGCGCGACGCCGATGGGCAGGAGATAAAGATTAGAGCTGCGCATGCGCCGCGGCATGGCCGCGATCACGAACGCGCACAAAGCCGCCGTCGCCGCGAGCTTGAAGGCGCGCCCGCCCGCCTGCACGGGAAACGGCGTCCACGCATGGGAGAGGGCGGCCCAGAACACCAGCGCCAGCGCGGCGAGGCCCGCGGCGCCGAAGGCCATGCGCCGGGCCTGCGGCCCGATGCGCCGCTCGGCCGCCAGCATGGCGCCGGCGATCGCCATCAGCGCGCCAACCGGCAGAAGCACAAACATCAGCCGACGCGACAGGGCCGCGCCAATCGGCAGGGCGGTCATGAGAATCGCAAGGCCCAGCCGGAACAGGAAATGTCCGGCGTCGGCCGCAGGGTCATGCGCAGGACGTGGCGGAACGGCTCTCATCTCGTGCTCGGGCGACGCGGACGCTTCGCGATAGGCGACTCGCAGAAACTATACGCGCGCGCCCGCGGCAGGACTGTGGGAAAGGCGCAACACGCCCCGCGAATCGCGCAAGGCCCGCCCCTAGTCGAAATCCTTGCCGCTGCGCTCCCGCTTCGTCTGCCCGCGGCGCTGCTTGCCTTCGAGCCGGCGGCGCTTTGAGGCGAGCGTGGGCCGCGTGGCGCGGCGGATGGTCGGTCTCACGGCGGCGGCGCGGATCAGCTCCAGAAGCCGCTCAAGCGCGTCGGCGCGGTTGCGCTCCTGCGTGCGGAAACGGTCAGCGGAGATGACGATCACGCCCTCGCGGGTGAGGCGGCGGCCGGCGAGCTCCATGAGCCGTGCGCGCACGTCCTCAGGCAAGGCCGGCGAGCGGGCGGCGTCGAAGCGTAATTGCACGGCGCTCGCGACCTTGTTGACGTTCTGCCCGCCCGGCCCGGAGGCGCGGACGAACTGCTCCTCGATTTCGGATTCGTCGAGCTGGATGGAGCGGGTGACGCGGATCATCGCTCGCCCGCTCCCCGTCTTACTCGATGACGGCGAACACGTCGTCGCCGCGCATCTCGATGCGGTAAGTCTTCACCGGCACGCTGCAGGGCGACTGACGCGGCTCGCCGGTGACGATGTCGAAGGAGCCGAAATGCATGTTGCACTCGATCTCGCCGTCGATGATGTCGCCCTCCGAGAGGCTGGCGAGCCCGTGGGTGCAGCGGTCGTCGGTGGCGTAGAAGGCGCCGTTGAGATTATAGACCGCGAGCGCGCCCTCGGGGCGCTCCACCTTGCGCACGCTGTTGGGGGCGAGGTCGCCGGCCTTGCAGAGAAAGAAGAGATTGTCCGCCACGTCTGAACTCCTTGCGCCGCAAGCCATAAGGGCGCCTCGCCCACAGGGCAAGGGGCTGACGAGAGGCGCTGCGGGCGCCACCGCTAGCCCTCGATCTCCTCGCGCAGGATTTCAAGCTCCAGCCATTCCTCTTCCGCAGCCGCAAGGTCGGCCTGCGCCTTGCCGAGCGCATCCGTCAGCTTGGCGAAGCGGGCGGGATCCTTTGCGTAAAGATCGGGCGCCTCCAGCGCGGCGGCGATCTGGGCGGAGAGCTTGCGCAGCTCCTCCATCCGCGCCGGCAGGGTCTCAAGCGCATGTTTCTGCTTGAAGGAGAGCTTGCGGCGCTCCTCGCGCGCGGGCGCCTTCGGTTCGGCGGCGGCGGAGCCTTTCGCCTCGCCGCGCGCCTTCTGGGCGGCGGGATCGGGCTTCTCCTCGCCCACGCCATAGCCGCGCTGGGCGATCATGTCGCGATAGCCGCCGGCGTATTCGCGCCAGCGCCCGTCGCCCTCCGACACGACTAGCGAGGTCGCCACGCGATCCAGAAAATCACGGTCATGGCTGACGACGATCACGGTGCCGGGATAATCGGCGAGCATTTCCTGCAGGAGATCGAGCGTCTCCAGATCAAGGTCGTTGGTCGGTTCGTCGAGCACGAGCAGATTGGAGGGCATGGAGAGGGCGCGCGCGAGCGCGAGCCTGCCGCGCTCGCCGCCGGACAGTTTGGTCACCGGCTGACGCGCCTGTTCGGGCGTGAAGAGAAAGTCCTTCATATAGCCCACGACGTGCTTGCGCTCGCCGTTGATCTCCACCCAGTCGCCGCTGCCGCCGGTGAGCGCGTCCTTCAACGTCCATTCGGGCTTTAGCTGATGGCGCTTCTGATCGAGCGAGGCGATCTCGAGATTGGCGCCGAGGCGCACGCGCCCGACGTCAGGCGCTAACGCGCCGGTGAGCAGGTTGACCAGCGTCGTCTTGCCGGCGCCGTTGCGCCCCACGATCCCAAGCCTGTCGCCGCGCAGAACGCGGATCGAGAAATCCGCGACGATCACGCGCTCGCCATAGGATTTGCCGGCGCGGTCGGCCTCCACCACGAGCTTGCCGGAGACCTTGCCTTCGGCGGCCTCCATCTTCACGTCGCCGACCGCCTTGCGCGTCTCGCGTCTTTGCTTGCGCAATTCGGCGAGCTCGCCGACGCGACGCATGTTGCGCTTGCGGCGCGCGCTCACGCCGTGGACGATCCAATGCTCCTCCGCGACGATCTTGCGATCGAGCTTCTGGAGGTCGCGCTCCTCCTGCTCCAGCGTTTCGTCGCGCCAGGCCTCGAAAGCTGCGAAGCCTTTCTCCAGCCGGCGCGTGCGGCCGCGATCCATCCAGACTGTCGCGCGCGACAGCGTCTCCAGAAACCGCCGGTCGTGGCTGATGAGCACAAGCGCGCCGCGAAAGGCGGCGAGGCGCTTTTCCAGCCATTCGATGGCCGGCAGGTCGAGATGATTGGTGGGCTCGTCGAGCAGAAGCACGTCAGGCTCGGCGGCCAGAACGCGGGCGAGCGCGGCGCGGCGCGCCTCCCCGCCCGAAAGCCGCGCGGGCTCCTCCTCGCCGGTGAGGCCCAGCTCCTCAAGGAGATAGCGCGCCTTGTAGGGATCGTCCGTGGGCCCCAGCCCCGCCTGCGCGAAGGCGAGCGTCGTCTCGAAGCCGGACAGATCCGGCTCCTGCGGCAAGTAACGCACGCTGGCGTCGGGCTGGAAGAAGCGCTTGCCGGAATCGGCCTGCACCTCACCCGCCGCAATGCGCAGCAAAGTGGACTTGCCAGACCCGTTGCGCCCCACCAGCGCCACCCGCTCGCCGGGCCGAACGGAGAGTTCCGCGTCCTCGATCAGCGGCTTGCCGCCAAGCGTCAGCGCGATGTTCTGCAAAAGAAGGAGAGGGGGCGCGGCCATGCCCGCTTGTCGGGGAAACCGGGCCGCCGCGCAAGCCCGGGCGGCTTAATCTCGACCGAAAGGCGCGCCGCCTCGCCGAAATCAGGCCAAACCGCTGCGGCCTCAACCTTTTCTTGCCTTTTTTCCGCCTATCGTGGGCCTGTCGCGCCCTTCGGGGCCCAGAGGCCCCCTGATGAACCAAACCGCCGCCGCATCCTCCGCCGTCTCCGCCGCCCTCGCCGCGCTCGAAGCGCACCGGCTTGAGATCGGCCATCGCCGGGTGGCGGATCTGTTCGCAGAGGATCCCGACCGGGCGGGGCGCTTTCAGGCGCGGCTCGACGATCTCGTCTTCGACTTTTCCCGGCACGGCATCACAGACACGACGCTCGCCCATCTGCTCGCGCTCCTGCGCGCGGCCCATTTCGAGGCGCGGCGCGACGCGCTGATGCGCGGCGAGGCGGTGAACCTCACGGAGAAGCGCGCGGCCATGCACATGGCGCTGCGCGATTTCACCGGCGGCCCCGTGCTCGTGGAGGGCCGCGACGTGACCGCCGACGTGCAGGCGGAGCGCGCCAAAATGCTCGTCTTCGCGGCGCAGGTGCGCGACGGCGCGCTGCGCGGGGCGACCGGCGAACGCTTCACCGACGTCGTGAACATCGGCATCGGCGGATCCGACCTCGGCCCGGCCATGGCGGCGCGCGCGCTCTCGCCCTTCCGCGGCGATGGGCCGCGCACGCATTTCGTCTCGAACGTCGACGGCGCCGACATCGCGGATTCGCTCGCCGGGCTCGATCTCGCGCGCACTCTGTTCATCGTGTCGTCAAAGACCTTCACGACGCAGGAGACCATGGCGAATGCGCAGACCGCGCGCGCGCGCGTGGCCGCCCGCCTTGGCGAGAAAGCGGTTGGCGAACATTTCGCCGCCGTCTCCACGCGGCTTGATCTCGTCGCGCAGTTCGGCGTGAAGCCGGATCGCGTGTTCGGCTTCTGGGATTGGGTGGGCGGACGCTATTCGATCTGGTCGTCCATCGGCCTCGCGCTCGCCATCGCCATAGGCCCGAAGAATTACGACGACTTCCTGCGCGGAGCCGGCGACGTCGACGCCCATTTCCGCGAGGCCCCGCCGGAGGAGAACATCCCTGTGCTGATGGCGCTTCTCGGAATCTGGCGGCGCAATGTGTGGGGCGACGCGACCCACGCCGTGATTCCCTATGACCAGCGGCTGGCGCGTTTTCCCGCTTATCTGCAACAGCTCGACATGGAGTCGAACGGCAAGAGCGTCACGCGCGACGGCGCGCCGGTGGACATGGCGACGGCGCCCGTGATCTGGGGCGAGCCCGGCACGAATGGCCAGCATGCGTTTTTCCAGATGCTGCATCAGGGAACGGACGTCGTGCCGGTGGATTTCCTCGTGGCGGCGGAGCCCATCGCGGCGGACGCGCGCCACCATGATCTTCTCTTCACCAATTGCCTCGCGCAAAGCGAGGCGCTGATGCGCGGGCGCACGCTGGAGGAGGCCCACGCCATGCTGCGCGCGCAAGGGCTCGACGAGGCCGAGGCCGCGCGGCTCGCGCCGCACAAGGTCTTTCCCGGGAACCGCCCCTCTTCCACATTGCTCTATCGCAGGCTTGATCCGCGCACGCTGGGGCGGCTGATCGCGCTCTATGAGCACAAGGTCTTCGTGCAATCGGTCGTGTGGGACATCAACCCCTTCGACCAATGGGGCGTGGAACTGGGCAAGGAATTGTGCGGCAAGCTCGCGCCCGCAGCCAGCGACCCACACGCGCCGCTCGACGGTCTCGATCCTGCGACCGCGGCGCTTCTGGCGGCGCGCCGGCGCCTGTCAGCCGGCTGAGGCGACCTTCGTCCCATTGCGACGCGGCGCCGGGGCCGCCATGATGCGGCGCGTCGCTATTCGGGAGGAGTCATGCGCCACGTCCACAGCCTTTCTCTTTGCGCCCTCGCGGGCGCCGGCTTTTTCGCGCTCGCTGCGCCTGCGCATGCGCAATCCTATCCGGATCGGCCGATCAACATGCTCGTGCCCTTCGCCGCGGGCGGCACGTCGGACGTGATCGCGCGCGTGATCGGCGAGCAGATGGGCAAACATCTCGGCAAAGCCATCGTGAATGAAAACGTCGCAGGCGCCGGCGGCGTCATCGCGCTCACGCGCGCCGCCAACGCCACGCCCGACGGCTACACGATCCTCATCGGCAACACCGGCACGAACGCGGCGTCCTACGTCCTCTCGCCGGACGTGAAATACACGCCCGACTCCTTCACGCCTGTGGGCCTGATCGCGAAGACCGCGCCGGTTCTGGCGATCCGCATGGATTTCCCCGCGAAGACGCTCAGCGAGTTCGTCGCCTATGCGAAAGCCAATCCCGGCAAGATCAATCTCGGGCATGCGGGCGTGGGCTCGTCGAATTACCTCATCTGCAAGAATTTCATCGCCGCCTCGCAGACGGAGGTCACGCTCGTGAGCTATCGCGGCGCGGGGCCTGCGCTCAACGATCTGCTCGGAGGCCATGTGGACGGCGTGTGCGACGCGGCGACCTCCGTCGCGCCCTCGATCCAGACCGGCAAGGTGCGCGGGCTCGCGGTCGCCGCGCGCAAGAAGCTCGACATCCTGCCCGACACGCCGACCTCGGCGGAGGCCGGCCTGCCGGCCTTTCAGCAGGAAGGCTGGAACGCGATCTTCACGCCGGCGAAAACGCCGCAGCCCGTGCTGGATCGACTGAACGCGGCGCTGCGCGCCTCGCTCGCCGATCCCGCCGTGCGCAAGCGCTTTGAGGAATTGGGCTCGACGCCTGCCGACGAGGCGGAAATGACGGGCGCGCATGTGCGCCAGCTCGTGACGAGCGACATCGCCCGTTACAAGGTGCTGCTCGCCACAAAGGATTGAGAACAACCGGCTGGAGAGAAAGCGACGCGCGGGTCACGCCCGCGCGTTTTTCATTCGTCCTCGCCGAAGCGATCCGCGACGAGGGAGGCAAGCGCGTCGAGCGCCTCCTGCGCCTGCGAGCCCTTGGCGGCGACGGTGATCTTCGTGCCGATGCCGGCGCCCAGGGTCAGAATGCCCATGATCGACGTGCCGCCCACCGTCTCGCCGCAACGGGTGACGGTGATATCCGCGTCGAACTTCTCCACGCATTGCACGAATTTCGCCGTCGCGCGCGCATGCAGCCCCTTGCGATTCACGATGGGCATTTCGCGCACGAGATAGCCCGTGAAATCAGGATTGGGCGGGCAATCGCACTCGTCGCCCGAGGGTTCCTGCGTCATATCGGACCCTCGCCTATTTGCCGCTCAGGATGCGGCTCGCCACGGAGATGTATTTGCGCCCGGCTTCCTGCGCCTGAACGACCGCCTGCTCAAGCGTCGCGTCTTCGCGCACGGAGGCGAGCTTGATGAGCATGGGCAGATTGATTCCCGCCACCACGTCGACCTTCGCGCCTTCCATCACCGAAATCGCGAGATTGGAGGGCGTGCCGCCGAACATGTCCGTCAAAACGACGACGCCGTCGCCCGTGTCAACGGCGGCGACGGCGGCCAGAATGTCCTTACGACGGCTTTCCATGTCGTCTTCAGGACCGATGGTGACGGTCTCTACCTGTTTTTGGGGGCCGACCACATGTTCCAGCGCGGCGCGGAACTCCGTCGCCAGGCAGCCGTGGGTCACCAGGACCATTCCGATCATCGGATGAGACCGTCCATCAACTGACGCCGCACGGCGCGGTTTCTCCGCCGCCGGTCCCGGCCGGGGCGGTACGAGGGAGCGCAATTTTGTGCATTGCGGCGCACTTGGCAAGCGCAATTCCGCCAAGGCAGAATCCGCAGGGCGCGGACGCCGCCTAACCGATCCGGAACGTTCCGCCATGCGGACCGACGCAGGCGCGCGCAAAGGCCAGCGCCCGGCTCGCGCCATCCGCAGCGGAAAGTCCGACTGGCAAGACGAGGCGCGGCAATTCCACGTCCTCCACCCGGCAGAGCGCATCGGCGGGCGCAGGCAGGCGGGCGGGATGATCGGAGCCGGGCGCGCCGGGCTCCACGAGATCGACCACGCAGCGCAGGACCGCGCCCGGCTCATGGTCGAGCGACGCCAATCCCTCGCCGCGTTTCTCGATGCGCCCCGCGATGGCGGGATGGGGGCGGGCGAGGAGACGGCCATGGGACGCTTTCAGGAGCACGCGATCATCCGCCACGAGGCGCGCGAACAGGCCCGCGCGGGCGCCCGCCTCGAGAAGGGCGAGGGTGAGCGCGCTCTTGCCGGCGCCCGATGCGCCGCGGATCAGAACGCCCGCCTCCCCCACCACAAGCGCGCAGGCGTGGACGGCGGTCTGCGCCGGCGCGAAGGCCATCAGCGTCGCTCCGGCAGCCAGACGACGAAGCGCGCGCCCGCCACGTCGCCTGCGGGCGACATGCGGTTTGAGGCGCGGATGGAGCCGCCGTGGGCCTCCACGATCTGACGCGAAATGGACAGGCCGAGGCCGGAATTCTGGCCGAAGCCCTGATCCGGCCTGTCGGTGTAGAAGCGCTCGAAAATGCGCTCGAAGGCATGGGCCGGCACGCCCGGTCCGTCGTCGTCCACCACGATCTCCACGCCCTCGCCGGCGATTCCGCGCCGGTCCACGCCGCGCGCGCGGCGCAGGGCGAGGCGCACGCCGCCTCCACGCGGCGAGAAGGAGCGCGCATTGTCGACGAGATTGTTGACCACCTGACCGAGGCGGGAATCGTGACCGAGGATCGTATAGGCGCCCGCGCCCGCCGGCGCCACGTCGAGGCTGAAGCGCACGCCGTCCTCGCGCTTCACTTCATTGGCGAGATCGACGACCGCGCGCACGAGGCGCCCGAGATCGACGGGCTGCATGTCGAGGCGGGCCATTTCGGCGTCGAGCCGCGAGGCGTCGGAAATATCGCTGATGAGGCGGTCAAGCCGCTTCACGTCGTGTTTGATCACCTCGAGCAAACGCGCGCGCGACTCTTCCGTGCGCGCGATGGGCAAGGTCTCGACCGCGCTGCGCAGCGAGGTGAGCGGATTCTTCAGCTCATGGGCCACGTCGGCGGCGAAACTCTCGATCGCCTCGATGCGATTGTAGAGCGCGTCCGTCATGTCGCGCAGGGAGCCCGATAAATGGCCGATCTCGTCGGCGCGGTCGGTGAAATCGGGAATCTCCTGCCGCGACTTGATGCCCCGGCGCACGCGCTCGGCGGCTTCCGCCAGTTTGCGCATGGGTTCGGCGATGGCGCCGGCGAGCAGCAGCGACACGATCAGCATGACGCCGGCGAACACAAGGAACACGCGGATCATCGCCCAGCGCTCGGACGCGATGATCTTGTCGATGTCGCCGCCCTGCGTCGACAACAGGAGCGCGCCGCGCACCACGCGGAACCGCTGCACGGGCGCTGCGACGGAAATGATCGTCTCGCCGCGCGCGTTCACGCGCACGATGGATTGCGTTTCGCCTGCGAGCGCCTTCTGCACTTCGGGATAGGCGCGTCCGTTGCCCAGCCCGATGTCCTGATAGAGCGGCAGATTGGCGCCGCCCACGGCGTTCTTCAGCCAGTTCCAGACGCGCTGTCGCCAGTTGGCGGGACGATCCTCCGCAGCCGGAGGCAGATCGAAACGCAGGATGGTGGAGCGCTCGGTCATCGAGCGCGAATCGAGCAGGAGATAGCCGTCGCGATCATAGATGCGCGCGACCGTGCGCGTCGGCCAGACGAGACGGCGCAGCACGGGGCCGATCTGGTCGGGGTTGATGGAGAATTCGAGCGAGAGATCGTCGCTGTCGCCCGGCCCATAGCTTTGGCCCGGAGCGAGCTGGAGAAGTTTTTCAGGATCGAGGCGAATGGCGTCGGTCTCCACCGTGGCGGAGGCGGCCACCGCGGCGGCGATGATCTCGCTCTGGGTCTTGAGGCTCTGCATCCGCGCGGCGATGAGGCCCTCGCGGAACTGGTTGAGATAGAGGAAGCCCAGCAGCATGAGCAGCAGGCCGCCGAGATTGAGAAAAACGATGCGGCGCGTCAGCGACGACGAGAAGGGCGCCGCCAGCGCGCGGCGCAGCGGGCGCGTGCGCTCCCGCAGGCTGCGGCCCTTGGGGCGGACAGCCGTCGCGGCGGGACTTTCCTCATGCGCATCAACGCTCATGGGCCCATCTTACCCCGCCGCACGGCGCCGGGCGATTCTCAAAAAAAGGCAGACTTTTCAAGCCTCGCGGAAGCGGTAGCCCACGCCGTAAAGCGTTTCGATCATCTCGAACTCGCTGTCGACGACCTTGAACTTCTTGCGCAGGCGCTTGATGTGGCTGTCGATGGTGCGGTCGTCCACATAGACCTGATCGTCATAGGCCGCGTCCATCAGGGCGTTGCGGCTCTTCACCACGCCGGGACGATGGGCGAGGGCCTGGAGGATCAGGAACTCGGTGACGGTGAGCGTCACCGGCTCGCCCTTCCAGGTGCAGGTGTGGCGCTCGGGGTCCATGCGCAAAAGGCCACGCTCAAGAATGCGCGCCTCGGATTCCTTCTGCGCGGCGGCCTCCTTGGGATTGGCGCGGCGCAGGATCGCCTTCACCCGCTCGACCAGAAGGCGCTGGGAGAAGGGTTTGCGGATGAAATCGTCCGCGCCCATTTTCAGGCCGAACAATTCATCGATCTCCTCGTCCTTGGAGGTGAGGAAGATGACAGGCAGGTCCGACTTCTGCCGCAGACGGCGCAGAAGCTCCATGCCGTCCATGCGCGGCATCTTGATGTCGAAGATCGCAAGGTCCGGCGGGTTGGTCTTCAGCCCGTCGAGGGCGCTCGCGCCGTCGTTATAGGTCTGCACCCTGTATCCCTCGCCTTCAAGGGCGATGGAGACAGAGGTGAGGATGTTACGGTCGTCGTCGACAAGAGCGATGGTCGGCATCAGGTTTCCGGTGTTGGGCGCCCGAGGGCGGGTGCGGCCTCAGCCGCGGAAACTCGGGTTCTATATAGGCCGAAATGTGACGAACGGCGACCGTAAGCGTGGCGGAAGCCGGGTGAAACCATGCCCGTCGCCTCTGCCGGGTGGGCGGCGTCCCCACGCGGCGACGTGGGAAAGTCCCACGATTTCAGATGGAAGGTGGGCAGGATGCGAACCCGCTGCGGCCCGCGCCGGGTTGAGCGCGACGCTTCGGCAGGCTAAGACTCGCGGCCCTCCGCGCCGGAGGCTTGTCCGGAAGGTCGCCTGATGTCGCCTGCTGCTACTTACGTTCTCACCCTGTCCTGCGCCGACCGGCCGGGGATCGTGGCCGCCGTCTCGACCTATCTGTTCGAAAAAGGCTGCAACATCCTCGACGCCCAGCAGTTCGACGACGTGGCGACCGGCCTGTTTTTCATGCGTGTGACTTTCGAAGCGCAAGCGCCGCAGGATGATCTGCGCGCCGGGCTCGAGCCCATCGCAGCGCGCTTCGCCATGAACTGGATCCTGCGGGACATGGCGAACCTGAAACGAGTCATGATCCTCGTCTCAAAGTTCGACCATTGCCTCGTTGACCTGCTTTATCGCTGGCGCATCGGCGAATTGCCGATGGAGGTGAGCGCCATCGTCTCCAACCATCCGCGCGAGGCCTATTCCCACATCGACTTCGACGGCGCGCAGTTCCACCACCTGCCCGTCACCAAACAGACGAAGCTGGAGCAGGAAACCCAGTTGTGGGACCTCATCAGGCAGACGCGCACCGACGTGGTGGTGCTCGCCCGCTACATGCAGATTCTCTCCGACGGCCTGTCCGCCAAGCTCGCCGGCCGCTGCATCAACATCCACCATTCCTTCCTGCCCGGCTTCAAGGGCGCAAGCCCTTACACGCAGGCCCATGTGCGCGGCGTGAAGCTGATCGGCGCGACGGCCCATTACGTGACCGCCGATCTCGACGAAGGCCCGATCATCGAACAGGACGTGGAGCGCATCACCCATCGCGACACCCCCGACGATCTCATCCGCAAGGGCCGCGACATCGAGCGGCGCGTGCTGGCGCGCGCCCTGCGGTGGCATCTTGAGGATCGCGTCGTCCTGAACGGCCGCAAGACCGTCGTCTTCAACGATTAATCGCGGCCGCGCAGCGCCCAGCCAGCGAGATCGTCGCGCGCGGGCTGCGCGGGCGCGGGGCCTTCGTCGCCGGGCGCCTGCGCATCGGCTTCAAAATCCTCGAGATCATCGCCGGATACGATCTCAAGCAAATCGAACGCGGCCTCCGCATCAAAGGCGACGAGCGCGTCGGGCGCGAGCAGGACGACGCGCGGCGCGCTCGGCTGCGCGGATTCGAGCGCATCGGCCGCTCCGCTCTCCTGTCCGCGCGCGACCTGCGTGATCCCGCCCTCAACGGCTTCCAGCGCAAGCTGCGCCCGCGGAGAGGCCTCCGCAGCGTCGGCGCGACGCATGTGCGGCGGCGAGCCTGTGATGCGGATGCGCGCGCCATCGCGCTGGACCATGGCGAACAGACGCGCGGCCGCGCCTGGGGCGAGCCGCACGCAACCGTGCGACGCAGGCCGGCCGAGCTGGCCGACCGCGTTCGTGCCATGAATGGCGTAGCCGCCGCGGAAAAAGATGGAGTGAGGCATGGGCGCGTTGTCGTATTTGCGCGAGTAATGCATGCGCCGCAGAACCGTGGGGCGGAAGTTCCCGCGCGGCGTCACATAGCCGCGCCGTCCGCTGGAGATCTGCCACACATGTTTGGCGCCGCGCTTATCGGCGACGACCATGCGCTGTTTCGACAGGTCGATGTCGATTTGCACCACCGCAGCGGCCGGCGCGGCCGACAGACTCCAGCCGATGAGGCCCGCAACAAGCGCAGGCACGCCACGCGCCTGACCAGCGCGCCACCATGAACGCATCACAAACTCGCCCCTTCGCATTACTTGAACGCTACAATGAACGCAAGCAAGGCCGAGGCAAAGTTAAAAAAGCCGCAAAGGTTGACCAGCCCTTAACCGCGCTGAGGCGTAATGGGTCGCGGCGCAGGAGAGGATCAGCGATGGGCGCGCACCTGAAGCGAAGAATAAACAGGACGCGCGCCGCTTCGCTGGCCGCCTGCCTCATCTCACTTGCCGCGTCGGCGCCCGCCATGGCGCAAGACGCAGGTTCGCTCAATCCCAAACCCCTGCCGCCCCTCGCGCGCCCCGACGACCCCAAAACCGCGGCCAAGGAATTGTTCGCCCGCCGCGCCCTGCCCGCGCGCATGGCGGCGCGCTCCATCGGTTTTTACTCGCGCGGCTGCCTCGCCGGGGGTCAATCTCTCGCGGTCGACGGCGACGCCTGGCAGGTGATGCGCCTCTCGCGCAATCGCAATTGGGGCCATCCGCAACTTGTCGCCGTGGTGGAGCGCATCGCGCGGCAGGCGAAAGCGGAAGGCGTCTGGCCCGGCCTGCTCGTCGGCGACATGTCGCAGCCGCGCGGCGGACCCATGCTCACCGGCCACGCCTCCCACCAGATCGGGCTGGACGCCGACGTCTGGCTGACGCCGATGCCCGTACGCACGCTCACCCGCGCAGAACGCGAGGAGATGTCGGCCGTGGACATGGTGCGCGCCGACAAGCTGGACGTGGACGCGAGCCGATTCACGAAGGCCCATGTGGAAGTGCTGCGCATCGCCGCCCAGCAGCCCGACGTGGAGCGCGTTCTGGTGAATGCGGCGATCAAGAAAGCCGTGTGCCGTGACGCGCGCGGCGACCGCAGGTGGCTTGCGAAAGTGCGCCCCTATTGGGGGCACAATTACCATTTCCATCTGCGCATCGCCTGTCCAGCCGGCGATCCGGCATGTCAGGCGCAGGATCCGCCGCCGCAGGGCGAGGGCTGCGACGCTTCGCTCGACTGGTGGTTCACGGAGGCCGTGCTCAATCCAAAGCCAGATCCGAACTGGAAACCAAAACCGCCGCTCACGCTCGCTCAATTGCCCGCCGAGTGCCGCATGGTGCTGAAGGCCGACTGAAGCTCTGCGTGAAACCAGCGCGGCCGTTCGCGCGTTGTCGGGCATGGCCCAGAACGCGCCCCTATCGGTCGTCCCGCTGCGCGCGCGCCGCCCCGGCGCAGGGCGTCTCGTCATCGTCTCCAACCGCGTTTCCCTGCCTGATCCAACCGGCAAAATCGCCGCCGGCGGCCTTGCTGTGGCGCTGAAAGAGGCGCTCGAGCGCCATCGCGGATTGTGGTTCGGCTGGAGCGGACGTGTGTGCGCGGACGTATGCGAAGAGCCGACCTTTCTGGAAAAGGGAGGCGCCCAATTCGCGGTGATGGACCTCACCGCGCAGGACAAGCAGGAGTACTACAGCGGCTTCGCCAACCGCGCCCTGTGGCCGCTGATGCATTATCGCATCGGACTCGCAGAATTCTCCCGCGCCGATTATGGCGGCTATCGCCGCGTCAACCGCGCCTTCGCCCGCGCGCTCGCGCGCCTGCTCGCGCCCGACGATTTCGTATGGGTGCATGATTATCACCTCATGCCGCTCGCCTCTGAATTGCGGGCGCTGGGGGCGGTGAACCGCATCGGCTATTTCCACCACATTCCCTGGCCGGCGCCGGAAGTGCTCGGCGTTCTGCCCGGCAGCGGCGAATTGCTGCGCGGCATGCTCGACTATGATCTCGTTGGCCTGCAAACGGAGCGCGACGCCGACAATCTGCGCCGCGGGCTGATCGAAGACGCGCAGGCGGCGCCGGTGGGCGCGCGCAGCGTTGAACGCGGAGCGCGGCGCACGCGCATCAAGGCCTATCCCATCGGCATCGACTTCGACGCCTTTGGCGCGACGGCGGAACGCGCGCCCGCCGCGAAACTCGTGCGCGAGACCGCGGCGAGTCTGGGCGAGCGCAGCCTCGTCATGTCCGTCGACCGGCTGGATTACTCAAAGGGCATCCCCGAACGTATGGAGGCCTATGAGCGCTTTCTGCTCGCCAATCCCGACCAGCGCGGGCGCGTCGTGTTTTTGCAGATCGCGCCCACGAGCCGCAGCGAAGTGCCCGAATACGCCAAGCTGAGCCGGCAAACGAACGAGACGCTTGGGCGCATCAACGGCGCCATGGGCGAACCGGACTGGACGCCGATCCGCTATGTGACGAGCGCCTATCCGCGCGCCGTGCTCGCAGGCCTCCTCCGGCGCGCGCGCGTCGGCCTCGTGACTCCGCTGCGCGACGGGATGAACCTCGTCGCCAAAGAATACATTGCGGCGCAGGACCCCGCCGACCCGGGCGTGCTCGTGCTCTCGCGTTTCGCGGGCGCGGCCCAGCAATTGCCCGAGGCGCTGATCGTGAACCCCAACGACAAATTCGAAGTGGCGGAGGCCATCCGGCGGGCGCTCGACATGCCGCTCGCCGAGCGACGGGCGCGCTGGAGCGCCATGGCCGCCACCCTGCGGCGCTGCGACGTGGGCTGGTGGACCAACGCCTTCCTGCGCGATCTGCGCAGCGGCGAACGGGCGCCCTTCGCCGAGGGCGCCGGCCGGCGGGAGGCCGCCGGGCAATAAGCTTAAGCCTAAGAAAGCCCTGAAAAAGCCATCAGACTCCTCAAATAAAATACAAGCTACAAAAAGTTTTTCAGGTTTGTAAGCGTGACGGTGATCTTCTATCTGCTAAATGGAGACTATGGTTGCCGTCGAACGACCTCTGGAAACAAATCACGGGATCGCCGCAAGGGCCTTGAGCTCAATGGCGCAAGCCCGCCCTCGTTCGATGAGCCGCGTGCGCGCGGCCAGCGCCGCATCCGGCGCGCCATGGGCGAGCCCGCGGGCGAAGGCTGACGCGGACGGGCAAGCGTATTGCCCCAGCAGGCCGGCCATCTTGTGGGCGATCCGTTGGATGGCCGGCGCGTCAAGCGCGGGCGCGGCGAGAAGGGCGCAGGCCTCCGTCAGGTCGCGCACGCATTCGTCTGCGAGCATAGACAAGGCTTCAGGGCCGAGCGCGTCGCGCAGCCGCTGCAGGGCGGCGCGATCCACCTCGGAACCGGAAACGGGATCCAGCGCCATCGCAAGGCTCCCTGCGCAACGGCGACGCAAAGCGCCGCCCGACAACTCGAGTAACAAGAGCATCCGATCATGACAAGCCGAGTTCTCCTGGTCGAAGACGCATCCTCGTTCCGCAAGATGCTCGGGACGTTCCTGCGCAAGAACAATTACGAAGTCTATGAGGCGTGGTCGCTCGCCTCGGCGCGGCGCCTGCTTCCTTCCGTGCAGCCGAACCTGATGCTGCTCGATCTTCAGCTCGAAGACGGCGACGGCTATTCGCTCCTGCGTGAATACGCCGACCGCGATCTCTCCATTCTCGTGATCTCGGCGCGCGAGGAAGTGGGCGATCGCGTGATCAGCCTCGAACTGGGCGCGGAAGACTATATGGTGAAGCCCATCGACCTGCGCGAATTGCTGCTGCGCATGCGCCGGATCGAGCGCCTCGCCGCGAGCCGCAATTACGGCTCCATCATTGATTTCGGCTCGTTCGTGCTCGATCTCGTCAACCGTAAGATCGTGCGGCCAGGCTTTCCCGACGTTTCCCTCAGTCATTCGGAATTCCTGCTCGCGCGCATCCTGATGGAGGCGGACGGCAAGATCCTGACGCGCGACACCATCGCGCGGCGCGTGCTCGGCAAGTCGAACGTGGCGAGCAGCCGCGCAGTCGACGTGCTCGTGAGCAAACTGCGCAAGAAGCTCGATCCGACGGGCCAGTCCTCGCTGATCTGGAGCGTGCGCGGGGAAGGCTATCGCTTTGCGCTGGAGCGCAAACGGCCGCAGGACGGCGCGCCGCCGCTTGAGGCGCCAGCCGACCTGCAGTCCACGACCTGAGGAGGCGGGGCGATACCGCCCGAGATGCGACATAGCGGCGCGCTGGCCCAGCGGCCGCGTCTGCGGGACGCTTTCGCAGCTCTTGCGCAAGCCTCCACGGGCTTCGGCCTTCTGCTGATCGCCACGCTGTGGTCCTTCGTCTATTTCCATGTGGATGGGCAAAGGCGCCTTTCGCATGAGGCCACGCAGCGCACGCTCTCCAATCTTTCGAGCGCCTACGCCGAACATGTGAGCCGCTCGGTCAAGGAAATCGACACGGCGCTCATTCTCCTGCGCCGCGCCATGCTGGCGCAGGGCGAGGCTTTCCGCCTCGCCGATTACGCGGGCTCCGACCATTTCAAGAAAGATCTGATCATGCAGATCGCCAGCGTGGACGCGCGCGGCGTGATGGTTGAATCCAATCTCAGCTCGCCCGCCCAACCGCTCAACCTGAGCGACCGCGACCACATCCGCGTCCATCTCGAACAGCCGGAAGACATGCTCTACATCGGCGCGCCGCTCGTGGGGCGCGTGTCGGGACGCTGGTCGATTCAGTTCACGCGCAAAGTGCTCGACGCATCGGGCGGTCTGGCGGGCGTGCTGGTGGCGTCCGTCAATCCGGAATCCTTCTCCAATTTCTACGGCTCCGTAGATCTCGACGGCGGCGCGATCACGCTGGTGGGCGCTGACGGAATCGTGCGCGCCCGCGGCGGCCCCGACGCGCAGGAACAGTTGTCACGCAAGATCGGCCACCTTGATCTCGTCAAGACGGCGGCGCGCGCGCGCTCCTGCTTCACCGCCGTGTCGGGTCTCGACGGCGTGACGAAACTGATTTGCGGGCGACAGGTGGCGGACGCGGACCTTTACGTGGTCGTCTCCAAACCCGTGGCGCTGATCGACGACGACGTGGACGTAATGGGCCGGCAATTATCGCTGATGGCGCTCGCGCTCACTCTGTTTTGCGTTCCGCTGATGGCGGCGGCGAGCCTGCGTCGCTACAAGCTTGCGCGCACGATCCGCGAGCTCGCCGCGGCGCGGCGCCAGACCGCCCACATGGCGCGCGACCTCACCTGCGCCCTCGAGAACATGAGCGACGGCATCATGCTGCTCGATGCGCAAGGCGCGATTCTCGTCAGCAATGATCAGTCGTTCGCCCTGCTCGGCCTCGACGAGCCGCACGAGGACATGCCGCAGACCAATGCGCAGGTCCGCGAGCGCATCGTGGCCATGAACATTCCCGCCAATGACGATCTCGCCGATCTCGCAAAAACGCTGCGCCTCACACAGCCTGCGCGCGCCGCCCTCTGTGCGGGGCCGGACGGGCGCGTGCTCGACGTGCGCACCAAGCGGCTGGAGGACGGCGGCTTCGTACGCACCATCGCCGACGTAACGCGCACCCACCGCGACGCCATGCTCGTCGCCAAGGCGCGTGACGACGCGCAGGCCGCAAGCCGCGCGCGCTCCGCCTTTCTCGCGCGCATGAGCCATGAGATCCGCACGCCGCTTCATTCGGTGCTGGGCTTTTCGCGCCTGCTCGCGCGCGAGCCTATGCCGGCAGGCTCGCGACGCATCGCCGACATGATCCATGAATCCAGCGCCCACCTGATCTCCATCGTCGACGACATTCTCGATTTCTCGAGCGCGGAGGCGGGCCGGCTCAACATGCATCCGGGCCCGGTTGAGGTCGCCGCCCTCGCGCGCCGGCTTGAATCGATCGCCCGTCCGTTGGCGGCGCAGAAGAAGCTGGAGCTGAACGTCAGCATCGCGCCGCTGACGCCCGAATGGGTGACGACGGATCCGCGCCGGTTGCTGCAGATCCTCACCAATCTCATGAGCAATGCGATCAAGTTCACCGATCGCGGGTCGGTGAGCGTGCGTATCGGTCCTGCGCAAGAGGCCGGACGTCTGCGCATCAGCGTCGAGGACACCGGCTGCGGACTTGAGACGAACAGCATCGAAACCCTGTTCGAGGCTTTCAGCCGCGATGAACGCGTGGCGGATCGACCAGGATCGGGGCTTGGGCTCGCCATTGTGAAAGAGCTCGTGACGCTCATGGGCGGTCGCGTGGAGGCGAAGGGCGCGCCGGGCCTTGGGGCCACGTTCATCGTGACCATCCCCGCGCCGCCCGCAAAAGCGGCTGCGCCGACGCGCGCCGCCGCGCCTGCGCCGCACGGCCCGCTTGAAGTGCTGGTGGCGGAGGACACGCGCGCAAGCCAGATGCTGATCCGCCTGATGCTGGAAAAACGCGAATGCCGCGTCGCCTGCGTGGAAGACGGCGAGGCAGCGGTCGCCGCCGCGCGGGAGAAGGAATTCGACCTGATTCTGCTCGACATCCAGATGCCGAAGATGAACGGCTTCGAAGCCGCCGCCGCCATTCGCGCGCAGGCGACGCCCGACCGGCGCAGACCCTTCATCTCCGCGCTCACCGCGCAGGTGCTGCAGGAGGATCAGACGCGCGGCCGCGAAGCCGGCATGGACCACATGCTGCGCAAACCTTTTGAGGAATCCGAGCTTGACGCGCTGCTCGCCCGCGCTGACGCGGCGCGCGCGGAGGAAGACGCGCGCTTGCGACGCGAAACGCCGGCTGTCGCCTGATGCGCGGGCGCGGATTTGAAAGCCTGATGGGCGAAGCGCTGGGCCGCGGCCGCGCGGATCTGGAGACGCGCAGCCTTGCGCTGCGGCGCGCGGGCCTCTGGCCTTCGGGACGCGGCCGCTATGGCCCGGCGCTCGACCGCGATGCGCTCGCCGGCGGTCTGCTCGCTCATTTCGGCGCGTTCAAGCCGTCGCATGCGGTGACGGCCTGCGTCGCCTTCGGCGATCTCGTAGAGCAGGTGACGCTGGGACGCCGGCTGGTGAAAGTGCTCGCCTCCTTGCTGATGGAGCCTGAAGAGGCGCGCGGCGTGCGCTTCGTCCTGCTCAATCGCACAAGGCTGAGCGCGCAGATCGTGCTGCGCGACGGGGCGAGCCGCCTGTTCCTGCCCAAGACCGCCGAAGACGAACCGATCCGGACCGCATTCGACGGCGCTGGCGAGGCGGGCATCATCAGCGGCGCCCTGCTGGAGAGGCTGGCGCTGGAGGCGCGCGCAAGCGACACGACGCTTGCGCCGCAGGAGGCCTGAGGCGCTATTCCATCCCTTGCGCGGAACAGCGCGTGCTTGCGTGATGTTTTTGCGGACCCTATGCTGCCGGAAACGCACGTACGCGATCATACGACGCATTGGGAGGAACACATGGCCGGAACTGGTCCTAGCCTACAGGACATTCTCTCCTCGCCGACCGCCACGGCGCTGCCTGCGCCGGAACTGTCAGCCTCCACGCAGACGCGCCATTATTTTCAGGCGATCGACAATCTCATCAAAGTGTTCGACTTCCGCCCCGGCGATCAGGTGCTCTTTCTCACTGACCCACTGCTCGACCGGCGCGTGATCGACTGCCTCACCGGAATCGCCAATTCGCGGGGCGTGCATCCGCGCGAATTCATGGCGCCGACCACGCAGGTCATGTCCTGCCCGCCGGAAGTGAAAATGCTCATCGAGCAGGCGACTTTCGTCATCTCGAGCTGGTTCTGCTCGGTCAACGATCCCTTCTTCCAGAAAATGCGGAAAGAGGCGGGCCAACGCTGGGTGAAGATCACCTATTTCCGCAATCTCGATGTGCTCCATACGCCGCAGGCGCGCTTCCCCGTGGAGCTTGTCGGCGAGATCATCCGCGCGACCGCGCGCATGTATCCCAATGATCAGGAATTCGACATGACCTTCTCCTGCCCGCGCGGCAGCGACCTGTCGATTCATTTCACGCCTGATATGGTGAAGAACCTGCACGCCAACAATCGCTGGCAAGGGCAGGACACAGCCGTGCAGCCCGGCTGCTATGTGCATTTTCTGCCGACCCATGGTCCCAATCTCTACGATCGCAATTGTTTCAGATACGACCGCACGAAACACGCGAAAATGCAGGGCGTGATCTTCCCGCAATGGGCCGTAGGCTTCAAAAAGCCGTTCGAGGAGCCGATCGCCATCGAATACAAGGACGACGTTGTCGTGAAGGTCGTCGGCAAATCGCTCGATGCGGAGATCCTGCGCGACATGCTTGTTGGCGTGGATGCGCACCTCCATGAGCTTGGATGCGGCTTCAATCCGAAATATCCGCGCTTCAAGGCCTATCCCGCGGGTTCAAACGCGCCCGGCGCGCTGCATTTCGGCACGGACAGCAACAAGCCGAGCGAATTTATGCAGCGCATGGTGCCGGCCTGGGAAGAGCCCCACACCCATCAGGATTGCGTCGTCTTCGACATGACGGTGAAGGCGGGCAACCGCACGCTGATCGACAAGGGCTTCCTCACCGCGCTGCGCGACCCGCAGGTGGTGGAGGCCGCCGCTCGCTTCGGCGATCCCAAAGAGCTTCTTGAATCTTTCGTGGAATAAGGCGGCGCCCATGACGAACCGTTTCTCGCGCGCGGGATTCGCGCTGGCTGGCGCCCTGATCTGCTCTGTTGCGAGCGCGCCCGCGCAGGCGCAATTCTACAAGGACAAGACGCTCGCTCTCCTCGTCAATTACGGCGCCGGCGGCAACGCCGACACCGAAGCGCGCGTCTATCAGCGCCACTTGGGCAAGCACATTCCCGGCAATCCAACCATCGTCGTGCAGAACGCGCCGGGCGCCGGCGGGCTCAAGGCGATGAACATGCTGGGGCTTGAGATCGGTGCGAAGCCCGACGGGCTGACGGCGGGCTATTTCACCATCGGCGCCAGCCACGCCATGGTCGGCGATCCTGCGCTGAAAGTGACTCTGCAGGACGATTTCATCGTGATCGGCGGCGCGCGCGGCTGGACCATCGTCTTCGGCCGCAAAGACATGGCGCCCGGCGGCGTCAACAAGCCCGCGGATTTCGCCAAGGCGCAGAAAGTGTTTTTCGGCGGCTACAGCCGGGCCTCGTCGCATGACACGCGCCTGCGGCTGATGCTGGAGATTTTCAATGTTCCTTATGCCGCCGTCACAGGCTTCCCCGGCACGTCCGACATCAACAAGGCGATGCAGCAGAACGAGGTGAACCTCTCCGGCTCGTCTCTGCCCGGCTATCAGACGCAGGTGATCCCCAACATCATCAAGACCGGCGTGGGCGTGCCTTTGTTCCACTATCCAGTCATCGGACCGGATGGAAAGCCTGCGGGCAACCCAGCTCTCATCGCCGAAGGCATTCCCACGATGGACAAGGTCTATGAGCAGGTCTTCGGCAAGCCGCCCTCCGGCGTGAAGTTTGAAACGCTTTTGACGATGAACACGGTCGGCACGAATCTCCAGCGCGCGCTGCTTCTGCCGAAGGGTTCGCCGCCGGCCGCCGTCGACGCGCTGCGCACGGCCTTCGACAAGGTGGGCAAGGACGAAGCCTTCCTGTCGGAGTTTCAGAAAATCACCGGCGAGCGACCGGAATTCGTGACGGCGGAAGAGCTGAAGCCGCTGTTCGAACGGCTCAAGACCATCGACCCGGTGGTGAAGAAGACGCTCATCGACTCCATGTCGGGAGGCTGAGGCATGGCGCAATCAGCCGCCGGTTCGGCAGCCAAGCGCGAGGCCTTCGCTTTTCTGGAGCGCAACGCGCAGGCGCTCGCCACGCTCTCGGACAGCATTTTCTATTTCGGCGAACTCGGCCTGCAGGAATATGAGACGGCGGCGCTCATGTGCTCGCATCTCGAAGAGGCGGGCTTCAACGTGCAGCGCGGGCTTTCAGGTTTCGATACGGCCTTTCTGGCGACCTGCGGCGAGGACGGCCCCACCATCGCGCTGCATACGGAATATGACGCGAATCCGGAGAATTCGCAGGCCTCAGGCGCAGCGGAGCGCAGGGAGATCACGCCCGGCGCGCCCGGCCATTGCGAAGGCCACAACGTCAACGGCGCCGTGCTCGTCGCCGCCGCCATCGCCGCCAAGAAGGCCATGGACGCGAACGGGCTGAAAGGCCGGCTCAAGATTTTCGGCGCGCCGGCGGAGGAGCAGATCCTCAGCCGTCCCTATTTCGTGCGCGACGGCCATTTCGACGATGTGGACGTCGCTTTCCACAATCACATCGCCGGCGAATTCAAGGCCATTCACGGCGTCACCCATGTGGCGCTGATCTCCGCCATCTTCCGTTTCCATGGCGAATCCGTGCACGCCTCCACAGCGCCCTGGCGCGGGCGCGACGCGCTCGACGCGGTGATGATGATGGACGCGGGCATGGCGCAGCATCGCGAACACATGCGCCCGGAGATGCGCGCCCATCGCGTGGTGCTCGAGGGCGGCCATCAGCCGAACGTCATTCCCGCCCGCGCCTCGCTGTGGTGGTATTTCCGCGATCCGACGGCGGAGGGCGTGCGCGCTTTGTTTGAAAAGGCGCGCCGCGTGGCGGAAGGCGCCGCGCTCATGACCAACACCGAGCTTGAAGTGGAGACGCTGAGCGCAGTCTGGCCCGTACGCGCCAACGAGACGCTCGCCCATGTGCTGCAGGCGAACATCGAGGCCATCGGCATGCCGCGCTGGGGCGAGGACGAGCAGGCGCTTGCGCGCAAGCTGCAGGCGGCGGCGCAGGTGGAGACCGTCGGCCTGCTCGACGCGCCAACGCCCCTGCGCGGGCCCTCTCCGCAGCGTTCGCCTTCGAACGATTGCGGCGACATTTCATGGAAAGTGCCGATGGGGCGGCTCTCTTTCCCCGCCACTGCGCCGCATCTTCCTTTCCATCACTGGAGCGCGGGCGCGCCGCTCGCCACCTCCATCGCGCATAAGGGCGCGCTGGTGGGCGCCAAGGCGCTGGCTGGGGCGGTGATCGACCTGTTCGAAAATCCCGCGCTGGTGGAGGAGGCGCGGCGCACGTTCGCGCGCGAAATCGGCGACGTGCGTTACGCGCCCCTGCTGCCAGCTGACCAGAAAGCGCCCGCCGCCATGAACCGCGAGGCGATGGAGCGTTTTCGTCCCGCGATGCGCGCCCATTACGTGAAGGAGCGCGCGCCCTTCGTTTAAGCGGGGCGCGGCTTTTTCTTGCCGAAAGGTTTTTTCTCGAAGGGCTTTTTCTCAAAGGGTTTTTTTGCCTTCGGCGCGTAGTCCTTCTTGCCGCCCTCTTCAGAAAAACGCTTCTTTTCGCCGAAGGGCTTTTTGTCGCCAAAGGCCTTCTTGTCACCAAAAGATTTCTTGCCCGCATAAGGCTTCTTGTCGCCGAAGGGCTTCTTGTCTGCGAAATCTTTCTTGTCTGCAAAGTCTCTTTTGGCGCTGAAATCTTTCTTGTCGCCGAAGTCTTTCTTGTCCCCGAAGGCTTTCTTGTCCCCGAAGTCTTTTTTCGCGCCGAACGGCTTCTTGTCGCGATAGGGCTTGCGTCCTTCCTCGCATTCAGCGCCTTCGCCCGCAGGTCCGCCGCGCATTTCACGCATCGTGCCCTGCGCCGGCTGAATGTGGACGTTCTCCTCGCCAGAACCCTTGCGCACGGCGGCGGCGAAGCGCTGCGCCGCAGATTCTACGATCTCGAATTTCGTCTCGCGGTCGAAGATGCGGATGGCGCCGATCTCGTTCTTGGTGATCCCGCCGAGGCGGCAGATCACCGGCACGATCCAGCGCGGATCCGCGTTGTTGCTGCGGCCTACGTTCATGCGGAACCAAAGTTTCGGCTCATCGGATCCGCGCGCGCCGTTGTCGCGCGGCGCCTGACGGGCGGCCTCGCGTTCGCGCTTGTCCGGCCGATCGCGCGGCGGGCGGGGTTCACGCGGCGCGCGCGGGCCGCGTTCCGGCCGGCTCTCCGCATCCAGCAAATCTTCCGGCGCGGGCATGCGCGCACGGAACATGCGCGCGAGCGCGACGGCGATCTCCTCGCCGCTGCGATGGGCGGCGAGAACGGCGGCGAGCGCCGTGTCGTCCTCCGTCGCTGCTTCAGTGAAAACGGCGTCCTGCAAAAGCCGCTGCTGGTCGGCGGCGCGAATGGCCTCCGCCGTCGGCGGCGCCTGCCACGCCACGTCGATGCGCGCGCCGGCGATCAGCGCCTCCGCCTTGCGGCGGCGATTGTAAGGCGCGAGCAGAACGCACACGCCTTTCGCGCCCGCGCGGCCCGTGCGTCCGCTGCGATGCAGAAGCGTTTCGGAATCATTCGGCAGATCGGCGTGGATGACGAGTTCGAGCCCCGGCAGATCAATGCCGCGCGCGGCGACGTCGGTCGCCACGCAGACGCGCGCGCGCCCGTCGCGCAAGGCTTGCAAGGCGCGATTGCGCTCGCTTTGCGACAATTCGCCCGACAGGGCCACGGCGGCGAAGCCGCGCTCCACAAGGCTTGCGTGCAGATGGCGCACGGCCTCGCGCGTCTGGCGGAAAATCATGGCGCTGCGCGGCTCGTGATAGCGCAGCACGTTGACGACCGCATGCTCGTCATCCCCCGGCGCGATGCGAATGGCGCGGTATTCGATGTCGCCGTGCGGCTGGTTGCGATCCACCGTATCGATGCGCAAGGCGTCGCGCTGATAGCGTTTGGCGAGGGCGGCGATGTCGCGTGGAATCGTAGCTGAGAACAGGAGCGTGCGCCGTTCCTCGGGCGCCGCCTCCAGAATAAATTCGATGTCCTCGCGGAATCCGAGATCGAGCATTTCATCGGCCTCGTCGAGCACGACGACGCGCAGGCCTGAGAGATCAAGCCGGCCGCGCTCGATGTGATCGCGCAGGCGCCCCGGCGTGCCGACGACGACGTGGCAGCCCTCCTCCAGCGCGCGCGCTTCGCGGCGCACGTCGAGCCCGCCGATGGACGTGGCGATGCGCGCGCCCAGCGCGCCATAGAGCCAGATGAGTTCGCGCTGCACCTGCATAGCGAGTTCGCGCGTGGGCGCGATGACGGCGGCGAGCGGAGCCGCGCCCGGCGGAAGCCGTTCCGCATCGCCCAGAAGATCAGGCGCCATGGCCAGCCCATAGGCCACCGTCTTGCCGGAGCCGGTTTGCGCCGAGACGAGAAGGTCGCGCCCATCGGCCTCAGCCTCCAGCACGGCGGCCTGCACGGGCGTGGGATCGGCATAGCCCTTGTCGGCCAGCGCTTGCGCGAGGCCGGGATTGGTCACGGAAAAAGACATGAAAACGTAAGTCTCGGACTGGAGGACAGGACAAGCGGCGCAGATTGGGCGCGGCGCGCGGCGGGGCGGCGGGCCCGGCCGATGGACGAGCCGCCATGTTCAGCGAAACGGCGCGCAGGACAAGCAGAAAATGCGGTCGCGGCGCTTTTTGAGGCGAATCGCGCGTGGCGCGTACCTAAAACGCGCCCGCGCGTCGCTTACATGCGTTCGAGCTTCGCCACTTCGATGGCGCGGACCCATTTCGCTTTCTGGGTCTCGATGAAGGTTTTGAGGAAGGCCCGCCCGCCCTCCAGCGGCTCGCCGGCGGCGGTTTTAAGGAAGTCCGCCGTCTCCGGCTGGCGCGAAATCTCCTGCAGAACCGATTCAAGGCGCGCCAGAACAGGTTCCGGCGTGTTGCGCGGGGCGAGCGCCATGAAGGGCGATTCCCAGTTGGCGGTCGTCACGCCCTGTTCGCGCAGGGTCGGAAGATCGGGCAGGATCTTCAATCGGTCGTTGGTCGTCACGGCGAGGACGCGCGCTTTGCCGCGCGGAATGGCGCCCACGACGCCGGTGAGATCGATGAACAGAAAATCGATCTCGCCCGCTTCGACTTCCTTCAGCGCTTCCTGCGCGGCCTTGTAGGGCACGCGGACCGCGCTCGCGCCGATCTCGTCGAGATAGAAAGCGGAAATGGCGATGGAGGAGGAGGTCGGCGCGCCATATTTGGCGGCGCCTTTGCGCTGGCGCACGAAATCAGTGAGCTGCGCGACGGAAGTGATGTTGCGGCTCGCGGGCACGGCGAGGGCGAAAGCCGTCTGCAGCAGCGGCGCGACGGGGGCGAAATCTTCTGTCTTGAAGGGCAGGTCCTTGTAGAGCAGGGGATTGCCGGTGACGGGGGACGCAGGCGTCACAAGCAGCGTGTAACCGTCCGGCGCGGCGCTCGCCACTGCGGCCGTGCCGATATTGCCGCCCGCGCCCGGCTTGTTCTCCACCACCACGGGCGCGCCGAGCGATTTCTGCATGGCGGCGGCGAAATAGCGCGCGATGATGTCCGCGCCGCTGCCCGCTGTATAGCTCACGATGAGGCGAATGGGCCGCGCTGGCCAGACTTCCCCCTGCTGGGCGACCGCAAAGCCCGGCGCGAGCAGCGCGGGGACAGAAGCCGCGAAGGTCGCGCCAAGGCGCAAGGCGGCGCGTCGATCCAGCGCAGGCTCATAAAGCGGGGCGCGACTCGTCGCGGCGTCGTCGTTCATCTCGTCCTCCCTTGGCCGGCCGCTTTGGTCGCGGCCTTTAGGTCCAGCATACGCGGCGGGGCCGCCGCCGCAAGCGCGATCAACGGCCGGCGCAGGGTCTTGATCTGCGCGCCGTCCTTGCCGAACATAGACGCCAACAACGGAACGGGAGGACGCCATGTCGCGCACACGCTCAACTTCGCTGGCCAGCCTTGCGGCGGCGCTCGCGTTCAGCGCCGCCGGAGTCGGCGCTGCTCAGGCGCAAGGACTCGCGCAATTTTATGAGGGCAAGACCATCGCCTTCATCGTGGGCGCGGCGAGCGGCGGCGGATATGACGCGCAGGCCCGCCTGCTCGCCAGCCATATGGGCCGTTTCCTGCCCGGTTCGCCGAACTTCGTGGTGCAGAACATGCCCGGCGCCGGCAGTTTGCAGGCTGCGAATTATCTCTACAACATCGCGCCGAAGGATGGCGCGACCATCGCGCTTCTGCAGCGCGGCATCCTTTCCACGCGCTTCGTCAACCCGGAAGGCGCGCGCTTTGATCTGGGCAAGTTCAACTGGATCGGCAATATGTCGTCAGAAGCCGGCGTCGTGCTCGCCTGGCACACGACGCCCTTCCACACGTTCGAAGACCTGAAGAAGCAGGACTTCCTTGTCGGCGGCACGGGCCCCATGATCGACACGGAGACGACGCCGCGCATTCTCAACGCGCTGCTCGGAACGCGCTTCAAGGTCATCACCGGCTACAAGGGCACGGGCGACACATCGCTCGCCATGGAGCGCGGCGAATTGCACGGCATGGGCGACTGGTCCTGGTCGAACGTGAAAACGCGCCGGCCCGATTATTTCCGCGACAATAAGGTGCGCGTGCTCGTGCAGGTGAGCGCCGAGAAATTGCCCGACCTGCCGGACGTGCCCAACGCGCGCGACATGGTGACGAACCCCGCCGACCGCGAAGTGCTCGATCTCTTCCTCGCGCAAAAGACCGCCGCACGACCCATCGCCGCGCCTCCGGGCGTGCCCGCCGACAGGCTCGCCGCGTTGCGGACAGCCTTTGAACAGGCGACGGCGGACGCGCAGTTCAAGGCCGACGCCGTGCGTCAGAAACTCGAAGTGGAGCCGATGCCCGGCGCGCAGGTGGAGAAAGTGATCGACCTGTTCGCCCGCGCGCCCGAAGCTTTGGGCAAGCGCCTGAACGCCGCCATCGCGCCGAAGGAGTGAGGGGTTAGAGACAGCTCAGAGATCAAAAACGTCATCCAGAAAAGCCAATTCTGAAATCAACTTTCAGGATATACTCGAACACGCCGGCCATCCAGCCATTCGACCGCCAACCGTCCCTTCTTCGTAATCTTAAAGGTTCGACCACGCAGTGATCGTTCGCCTTCCATCGCTAGCCCCTTTGCAATCAGCGCGTCCATGCTCTTCTGACCAACGCCCGATGCTTTTGCTAGCGGCTCAAAGCCAATCGCAACCCGAGAGAAAATCCGAAGCGCTTTCTTGTCGGATCCCGTCAGCTCGCGCCAATCTGTTTCGTTGAAAGTGATCAACTCACCCATGTTCATAATCCTTCCGTCTCAAATCACATAAGGCGGCGCCAAGGCCGCAAGCGCTTCCTCAGAAATGACTTCCGCGTAGCCGATTTCCGCGGAGGCGGCCTTGATGGCCAAATGTTTTGCTATCCTGCGGTTTTAAAAATCTGCGCAATGAGCCCGACGAGCATCCAAATCAGGTCTTCTGAATAGGTCAAAAAACGATTTTACTGGCGCGCCACACAGAATAAAACTGATAACACTTATCATATTGAAATTGATTACTGATTCATGGAAGGGCGAACGGTTTACAAATGACCAAACTATTTAGAACGTCTCCGAAAACCCGCTCAATCTTGATTTTTACTTTACCTCGAAGGCCCGGTTGCTTTGCCGCCAAGTGACGATCTTGCATGGTCCATATCTGTATCCGAGAGTGAGCGCTAGGTAGTACAAACTGTGCCAGAATCACCTCGCGGAGATGAAAACCCGCATCTTCAAGGAAGTAAGCCCGCCGGCCGACACGTTCTAGAGGCGCGGTGCCTAATTCTACGCTTCCGACCAAAACGTCATTGAGTTATCTAGCTCATGCGCGGTTGAGTCTCAAACGACGAATAGTCGCAACGGCGCTCAACGCTGCGTTACGGCCTTGCGCGCACGATCAATGAGCGCAGGCGCGGTCGCGTAGTTAGCCTGTAGGATCTTCAAAACCTCTTCACCACTAACGGGCGAGACTTCGAGACCCATCTTCTCGGCCTCTTGCACGAAAGCCGGATCGCGCAATGTATCCATGAAGCCCTTGCGTAGCGCAGCAAGTCTATCGGTGGGGATAGCGGGAGGCGCAGCAAACGGGAAGGCGATTTCCTGGCGCGAGAAAATAAGTTCCATGACCTTGCGGTCGTTCATGTCTTTCACGAGGTCGAGCGCCAACGGCACATCGGGATAATCCGGATGCTTGCGCAGCGCGATCTGCAGGATGAAGTCTACCTTTCTTTCCTTCAGCCATTGTGGCCGCGTCGAGCGCAGCGTTGAGATCGACGAGCCCCCCATGCCGTCTACCTCGCCGCGCTCGATCGCCAGCATGAAATCGCCCGAGCCTTGATAACCGGTAACGATCCTCATGCGCGTGCCTAGCAGCGCGTTGATGACCATTGGATACACGGCGCTATCAGCGCCCATTCCACTTGCAGGGACGGCCATCTCGCGCGCGCGCAGATCCTCGATGGTGCGGAATTTTTTGTCGACCGGCGAGAAGACGACGCTGACCTCCGATGCCGGGCTGCCAATCCAGTTCAGCTTCAGCGCGTCGAACTGCACGCCCGCCGAGTCGAACAACGGCTGCGAGGGAATGCTGCGCGAGAAGGTCGCGAACTGCGTGCCGTCCTTGGGCGCATTGTTGTAGATGTAGTTGGCTGCGGCCATCGAGCCCGCGCCCGGCATGTTGCGCACGACCATCGTGGGCGCGCGGGGCACGTGACGGGGCATGTAGCGCGTCAGCGCGCGGGCATAAACGTCGTAGCCGCCGCCGACGCCAAAGCCGACAACGATCGTCACGGTATTGTCCTTGTAGAAATCGGCCACGGCATCGCCGCGGGCGGGCGCGGACAACGCCAATCCCGCGGCTGTGGCGAGGATGGCTGCTGAGAAAGTCGTTCTGCTCACGCCATCCTCCTGCTGTGCGGCTTGTGCGCCGTTCGGGCTATTTCGCGAGAAGGCCCGCAGCTTCAACGGCTTCGCGATACGTCGGCTTGTCGGCCTCGATGATCGCGGCAAACTCTTTCGACGTGTTGCCGACAGGTTCGATGCCGAGCGCCTCGAGACGGCTGCGGATCGTCGGATCCTTCGCTGCGGCGGCGGCCGCCCGTTCTAGCCGCGTGACAATCGCCTGAGGCGTTCCGGCCGTCACGAAGAACCCGTTCCACGACGAGGTCCTGAAGCCCGGGAAAAGGCTAGCGACCGGCGGCACATTCGGGATCTGCGCCATCGGCTTATCGGAGGAGACGCCAAGCACGCGGATGCGTCCGCCCTCGATGTGTTGGAGTAATTCCGACGCGTTGCCGAAGTAGATATCCGTCTCATGGTTCAGCAGCGCCTGCATGGCGGGACCGCCTCCCTTGTAGGGCACGAAGACGAACTCAAGGCCCGCCTTCTTGCCGAACAAAGCCGCCGACAGATGGCCGATAGAGCTCGGTCCGGCCGACGCAACGTTCAGATTGTCCTTGTGTCCCTTTGCGTAGGCGATCAGCTCCTGCATGGACTTGGCCGGCAGATTCGAGCGTATGCCGAGAATGAACGGCCCCGTGCCGAAGATGCTGACCGGGGTGAAGTCCTTGTCAGGATCGTAGTTCACCTTCTGCATCAGCGGCTGAATGATGAGTTGGCCGGCCGACGCGAAGAAGATGTTCGAACCGTCCGTTTCGCCTCGCGCGATCTGCGTCGTCGCAACGATTCCGCCACCTGTGGGCCTGTTCTCGACGATGAAGGTCTGGCCGAGAGTGCGCGTCAGGTAATCAGCGGCCAGACGGGCCATTGTATCGGTGTTGCCGCCGGCCGGGAATGGAACGACGATGGTCACAGGACGCGTCGGCCATTGCTGCGCGGACGCGGGCGTCGCCACGGCGCCAAGCCCCGCAACGCAGGCCGCCGTAAGCATCAGGCGGCGCGTGAGGCCAACCTTAGACTTGCCTCCGGTTCGCTTCATTCCTGCACTCATGTCAAACTCCCCCAAGACGAAAATGGCTTGCACACGCCCACGCAGGCTTCGTGCCGGAATACGGATTCAATGCTCGTTCGGCTGCGGGCCGTCGAAGCCCTCAACCAGCACGAACTCGCCGATACTCTTGCCCACGCGGTGAGCACGCGCAGCCTGATATTCGGGCGAGTTGAAATAGGCCTTCGCCTGTTCGTAGCTTTCGAACTCGAGGATCACATTGCGCGGACGCGCGTCGCCGTCGAGCGCTTCGTACTTGCCGCCCCGGGCGAGGATGCGCGCACCGTACTTCTTCATGGCTATCGACGCGCCCTGCGCGTAACGCATGTATGCGTCGTTGTCGTCTACGGTCACGCGCGCGATAATATAGCCCTTCGGCATGGATGCTCCTTCAGCAATGATGGACCGGCTCTTCCCTTCGACGCTCTTGGGGATGAGCGTTTTTGTCGGGCTTCAGTCTAGTGCGCGAGCGTCCTTTGACAAGGGCTTTCAGGCTCTCCTGCATCGTTCCCATCAAGCGGCCGCGCCCATCTTCCGGTGGCGAATAGGCCGGCCAGCGCTCGCCTCTTCGGCGGCCTGGAGGATGCCGTTCACGTCGATGCCAAAGCGCGCGTAGAGGTCATCGATGGAAGCAGACTGGCCGAAGGCGTCGACGCCCAGCGCCGCCACCCGGTGGCCGTGCACGCCGCCGAGCCAGCCAAGCGCGGCGGGATGGCCGTCCGTGACGGTGACGAGGGCGCAATGGCGTGGCGCGCCGGCCAGCAGCCGCGAAGCGTGGCTTTCGCGCCGCATACGCCGGGCATGCGTGTGGCCCGCGAACAGACGGTCCGCCGACGTGACCGCCAGAAGCCCTACGTCGCGGCGATCCTCGCCCAGCAGGCCCGCCGCCTCGATCGCCTCCGGCGCCACGGCGCCGCTGTAGGCGATCACCACCTCGCAATTGGGCCCCGGCTGACGCAGCCAATAGGCGCCGCGCGCGATATCGGCTTCCAGTTGCGGCGTCATGGGGCGCGCGATCTGCTCAATGCTGCGCGTCGAAAGGCGCAGATACACCGCGCCGCCCGCCGCATCCGGATCGTCGGAGCCCTTGGCCTCGCGCTGCATGTAGTCGAAGCCCCAGCGCATGATCGCGGCGAGTTCATCGACGAAGGCAGGTTCGAATGACGCGAGACCCGGCTGGCCCATGCCGATGAGCGGCGTGGAGATCGACTGGTGGGCGCCGCCTTCGGGCCCAAGCGTCACGCCTGACGGCGTCGCCACCACCATGAACCGCGCGTCTTGGTAGCAGGCGTAGTTCAGCGCATCGAGCCCGCGCTGGATGAACGGATCGTACAGCGTGCCGATGGGCAGCAATCGCTCACCGTTGATGTCATGCGACAGGCCGAGCGCGGAGAGGAGGATGAACAGGTTCATCTCCGCGATACCGAGTTCGATATGCTGCCCGGAAGGCGAAAAGTCCCACGCGAACGTGGACGGAATCTTTTCCCGCTTGAATAGGTCAGCCGCCTCGCTGCGCGCGAAGAGGCCGCGGCGGTTAACCCACGCGCCGAGGTTCGTCGAGACGGTGACGTCGGGCGAGGTCGTGACAATGCGATGCGCGAGCTCTGTTTCGGAGCGCGCAAGTTCGTTCAGCAAAAGGCCGAAGCCCTGCTGGGTCGACATGGCTTCCGACGGCTGGAAGGGCAGCGTCTCAGGCACGTGAATGGCGGGCGCGGAAAGCCGGCGCTTCTTCGCCTGCATGAACGGCGCGGCCGCGAGGAAAGCATCCGCCTCCGCTGCCTCGATGCCAAGCCCCTCGTACTTCTCCCACTCGCGGCCGGGCGCGATGCCCTGCTGCGCGCGCCACGTCTCCATCTGCGCGGCGGTCATGAGGCCCGCGTGGTTGTCCTTGTGTCCCTGAAAAGGAAGCCCCATGCCCTTCACGGTGTAGGCGATGAAGCAGACCGGCCGGTCATGGTCGATCGACTCAAAGGCCTCCGTCAGCGTCACGGCGTCGTGGCCGCCGAGGTTGCTCATGAGCGCAAGCAGTTCGTCATCGTTGCGGCGTGCGACGAGCGAGGCGACGTCCGCGTCGGCGCCAAGATCGCCCATCAGCTTCTTGCGGAACGCTGCGCCGCCCTGGAAGCAAAGCGCAGCGTAGAGCTGGTTCGGCGCCTTGTCGATCCATTCGCGCAACGCCTCGCCGCCGGGCTCCGCAAAAGCGGCCTGCATCAGCCGCCCGTACTTCACGATTACCACGTCCCAGCCGAAATTGCGGAACATACGCTCGAACTTCTCCCACAAGCCCTCGCGCACGACGCCGTCAAGCGACTGGCGGTTGTAGTCAACGATCCACCACAGGTTGCGCACGTTCTGCTTCCATCCATCGACAAGCGCTTCGTAGATGTTGCCCTCGTCCATCTCGGCGTCGCCCACGATGGCGATGTAGCGGCCCTCCGGCCTCTCCTTCATCCAGCCGTGAGCGCGCACATAATCCTGCACCAGTGAGGAGAACAGCGTCTGCGCAACGCCAAGGCCTACGGAGCCCGTGGAGAAGTCGACCGTGTCATTGTCCTTCGTGCGCGAGGGATAGGACTGCGCGCCGCACATGGCACGAAACGCTTCCAGCTTTTCGCGGGTTTGCAACCCGAACAGATACTGGATCGCGTGAAACGCCGGGCTCGCATGCGGCTTCACCGCGATGCGGTCCTGCGCGCGGAGCATACGGAAGTACAGGACGCTGAGAATGGTTGACACCGACGCCGCCGACGCCTGGTGCCCGCCGACCTTCAGGCCGTCGCGGTTGGGCCGCAGGTGATTGGCGTTGTGGATCATCCACGACGACAGCCACAGCACCTTGCGTTCCAGCGCCTTGAGGATCTCAACCTGCCCGTTGCTCATGGGTCCTTCCCTTTCCGCATCAATCGAAGGCTACCGGGGTCCAAGAGGGAGTTTTTTCCAATTTTCGCGCCTTGGATTGTAAAATTGGGAAATCCTGCCAAAAATGGTGCAGAGACAGCGGGACTGTGCCATGAGCGACCTCGACGAGATCGACCGCAAGATTCTGAAGCTCCTTCAGCGCGACAGTCGCCTCACGCTGCAGGAACTGGCCGAAAAGGTCGGGCTCTCGCCCTCCCCGTGCCATCGCCGCATCAAGCTGATGGAGGAGCGCGGGGTCATCGCGCGCTACACGGCGACCGTTGACCAGCGCAAGGTCGGCCTGCCGGTCAGCGTCTTTATCTCCATTAAGCTGGCGCGCCAGAAGGAGGAGGATTTGCAGCGCTTCGCCAAGGCCGTGTCAGACTGGCCCGAAGTGCTCGAGTGTTACCTGATGACCGGCCACCGCGACTACCTTCTGCGCGTGGTGGTCGCTGATCTTTCTGCCTACGAACTCTTTCTGAAGCAGAAGCTGACGCGCGTTGACGGCATCTCCTCCATCGAGTCGAGCTTCGCGCTCGACCAGATCAAATACGCGACCGCCCTACCCTTGTAAGCCGCGCGCGATGAGGCGATCATGCGCCCATGACCCATGATGGACTGATCCTCGTCACAGGCGCGTCAGGCAAGACCGGACGCCGCTGCCTCGCCCATCTCGTTACGCGCGGCGCCCGCGTGCGTGCGCTCGTCAGGCGCGAGAACGCGGCGCGCGAACTTCTGGCGGCAGGCGCTGCCGAGGCCATCGTCGGCGACATGTTCGCGCCCGATTACGTAGCCCGCGCATGCGAGGGCGCGCAGCAAATCCTCCACATCTGCCCGCCGATGCATCCGCAGGAAGAGAAGCTTGCGCAGATGATGATCGCGCAGGCGACGGCTGCGGGCGCTGCGCGCTTCGTGCTTTGGTCCGTACTCCATCCCCACATCAATGTTCCGCATCATCGCCGCAAGCAGCAGGCGGAAGCCGCTTTAATCGACTCAGGGCTTTCGTTCACGATCCTTCAGCCCGGCCGCTATATGCAGCATCTGGAGACGATCTGGAGCGTGGTGCGCGAGCGTGGCGTCCATGCGTTCCCGTTCTCGATCGCAAACCGCTTCAGCCTCGCGCATCTCGATGATCTCGCAGCGGCTTGTGCGCAAGTGCTCACGGAAGAAGGACACGAGAACGCGACGTATGAACTCGCGGGGCCGGAGGCCCTGAGCCAGCAGGATTGTGCGGCAATCATCGCCCGCGTGCTTGGGCGCTCTGTGACGGCGCAGGTCGCGCCGCTCGAAGACACGCTCGCGAAGGGGCGGGCGGCAGGGCTGCCCGAGTGGCGCATCGAGACGCTACGCTCGATGAACATCCACTACGACGCCCACGGCCTCGCAGGAAATAGCAACATCCTACGATGGCTGCTCGGCCGTGAGCCGAAAACCTTCAGCGACTATGTCGTGGAAATGATTCGCGGCTAAGCGTTACGCCAGTGCGCCGAGCTTCGCGATGACGTCATCCGTCGTGAGGAGATCGGCGTATTTCTGGCGCATGTCAAACAGGTTAGCCTCGTGCGGGTCGGACGCGCGATCGCCAACGCCATCCGACACGACAACCGTGCGGAAATTGTGGCTCATGGAATCGACGACACTCGCGCGCACGCAGCCCGAGGTAGTAGCGCCCGTCACGATCACCGTATCCACGCGCCGCTTGATTAGCCACGGCGCGAGGTCGGTGCCAAAGAAGGCAGAGGGCTGCGTTTTGTGCAGCACATATTCGCCGGCGATCGGCGTGAGTTCATCTACCACCTGGCTCGCGCGGCTGGACTTTGTCAGGACGGAGAGCTTCGGAGCCTTCAGGCAGAAAACACCTGCGTCCGAGCCGTCATCTGCATAGACCACGCGCGTGAAGCAGACGGGAATCTTCTTCGATCGCGCCGCGGTCAGAAGGCGCTGAGTATTGGCGATGGCCTCAGGAATGTTGCCGCCGCCGAACATCTCCGGGTCGTTAAAGCCGTTGACGAAGTCGACGATCAGCAGCGCCGGCGCCACGCCGAAGCCGGAACTCGCTCCGAACCCCTGCTTCGCATAAACATCGGCGCTTGCCATCGAAAGACTCCTCAGCCGTTCCACAGATGCGAGAACTCGGTCGCGACGGCGTTCTCGTAGGCGACCTGACCCTTGATGAGACCCATGTTACGCTGGAACTTCGCCATGCCGTCGACAAACTCGCGCGAGATGTGCGGCGTGTAGAAGGGCAGATCGCGCTGCACCACGTCTGCGATCAGCGCGGCCTCTTCCGCCGGGAACAGCGCATTGCCAACCTTTGTGGCGAGCGACACGTCGGCGATGAGCGCCTTTTGCGTCTTGACGAGCGCGCGCACGGCGGCCGCGACAGCGCCGGGATCGCGCTTGATCACGGCGTCCGACGTGATGAGCGAAGGCTGCGTGTAATTGATCGCGCCCGGAGGGCCATCGCCGCGCCGCGCGTCGATGATCATGTCGCCCCAGCCATTGCGCAGGGCGACTTCAGCGCCCATGCCGTTGGCCCAGAAACCATCGATAAGACTAGCGCCCAGCGCCTTCGCGGCCGCAACGCCAAAATTCTTGTTCTCGCCGAGAAACGCGCCGGGCACCGGCCCGATCTTCACGTCCTTGTCGGGATCTATGCCGGACTCGATCAGCAGGCGCTTGAGGCCGAGATCTACCAGCGGCGCCGCGCCAATGTTGAGGCCCTTGATGGCGTTGATGTCGCCTTTCTTCGCCTTGAGGTCCTTACGCAGAATTAGGAACCAGTACATGTTCTGCGCCAGCGCGCCGAGGAGCTTGCCGCCCTTCCACTCAGGAAACGCAAACGGCACGCTGTGCGCCGAGCCTCCGACAAAATCGATGCCGCCGTCGCGCAGCACTTCCAGCGTCTTGTTGACGGGGAAGATCAGCTCGAGCTGCATGTCGAGCCCTTCGGCCTTGAAGAAACCCAGCTCCACCGCAGCGACCGCAGGGAAGTAGGAATTCGAGATCATATCCGGAATGGCTATTTTCATTTTGTGTCCCTTCCCCTTGTCGTTTCGTCAATTGATAGATTGCGCGCGGCGGAAGCCTTCAATCATAGCGACGCGCATCAAATAGGCGTGCAGCTTGTCGCGATCGGCCACGATGCCCCGTAGCTCGTTGTAGAACTTCTCGCGCTCCGTCGGGTCCTTCTGCTCAATGTTGCGCTTGTTCTCGATGGTCTGGCGCTGGAGGAACTCCTGCGCCACCGTCCGGCGCTGCCTGTCGTAGACATCGAGCAGATCTGCGCTGGCGCCATCGAGGATAACCTTCGACAGCTTGTCGGCCAGATTAAAGGCGTCATGCAGGCCGAAGTTCATGCCCATGCCGCCGAGCGGATTGTTGATGTGGGCTGCGTCTCCCGCCACCAGCAGGCGTCCGTCGCGATAGCGAGTGGCGACGCGCTGGTGCACGTCGTAGAGATTGCGGTGATACATCTCGTAAGGTCCATCCTTGGGATTGAAGCCCTGGATGCGCGCCTGCACCGAATTTTCTTCGAACAGCTCTTCCTGGCTGGCCTCCGGCGGCGCCGGAAACACGACGCGCGACATGCCCTTGCCATCATGACCCGGCACCCGGAACAGCGCGCACCATTCCACCGGATCGGCGATGTAATTGGTGATGGCGTAGCCATGCTGCCCGAAATCGTAGCGCGTGCTGAGAACGAGGAAACGTTCGGGATAGGTGAACCCTTCAAAGTTCACATTCATCGACTTGCGGACCTGGCTGCGGCCACCGTCGCAGCCAACCATATAAGAGCCGCGCCAGATTCGCTCGCCTTCGTCCGACTGCACGCTCGCGAAAACGCCGTTGGTGTCCTGCTCAACCTTGGTGACGCGATGACGCATATACACGTTGTGCTTGCCCATCGCTTTCAGCATGTCGCGCAGGATGTAGCAGATCTTATGCTGCTCCAGCATCAGACGAAACGGAAACTTCGTCTGGTCGACAAGCACGCTGAGGTCGAAGTCTGCGACGAGGCCCGCGCGCCGGTCCCTGTAATGGTAGTTTGTGACGATGAAGCCCTGCTCCATCATCGCCTTCGTCATGCCGCTTTCCTCGAACAGCTCAAGTGTAGGTGGGTGGATCGTCGCGGCGCGCGGATCGTCGAAAATCTTGTCGCCGCCTTCGAAGATGACGAATGGAATTCCCTGCCGCGCCAGCAGCAGCGCTGTGGTGTAGCCGATGGGGCCTGCGCCCGCGATAAGGACCGGGTCATTCGTCATGCGTGTGCGTATCCTTCACAAAATCAGTGACGTTCGAGCAGCCAGCCGCGGCCGAAGAACTTGTCGTCGATTCCATGGGCGCGGAAGGCGTGCCAGATCGTCGCAACATTGATTGCTATGACAGGCTTGCCAAGCTTCTTTTCGAGCGTCGGGAATATGTCGAGACCTGTAAGATTGGTGCCCGCCTGCACGATGGCATCCACGTCCTTGCCATCGAGTTCGCGCAGGATCGTGTCGATCACCTGCCGGGGAGGCGTGTGGGCAATGGATGTTGCGGTGTCGCACTTGAGGCCGACCACATTCGTGACCTCGTAGCCCGACTCCTCGAGAAACCGGCGCACCTGCACGTCGCCCACGGGCTGGTAGGGGGTGAGCGCGGCGACGCGCTTGGCGCCGAACGCATCGAGAGCCGCTTTCAGCGCGGCCGCGCCGCTCGTCAGGCCCATGTTCGGGCCAATGTAGTCGCGCAGCCGCTCTTCGAATTCCGCATTGCCTTCAAGCCCGCCCCAGAACGTTTCCGCCGACATCCCCATCATGATATAACTCGGCTCACATGTCATGATGTCGCGCATCGCGTCGGGAATCGTCTCGCGGATCGCGTCGATGAACGCGAGGAACATGTCGTCGGAGGAAAGGTCCGGCTGGCGCACGAAAAAACGTGCGAAATGCCACGTGACGCCGGGCGCTATGATCTGCTGGCAATCGTACTCGACGCCGATGTTCGTCGACGGGATGATGACGCCGATACGTCCCCGCTTGCCAATCCAGGGCTCCTGAGGCTTCAGGACTTTCATGCTCGCCTCCTCCAGAACCGTTCAGACTGGATCGAAATAGTGCAGTTCGAAGAGAATGCACCCCGTCTCAGACTTGAAGGGCCCGTGATAGGCGCCGGGCGGCCGGCACGCATAGGTGAACGGCTTGAACGAATAGCCGCCGTTTCCGTTCTCGTCGTTCCCGACTGTCAGATCGCCACTGACGAGAAATACCTCTTCCCAATAGGTGTGCACAAACGGCGCCGTTGTGAACACACCTGGATCGAATTTGAGCAGCCGCGAGCGGCTGCCCCTGCGCCCTTCCTCGTCCAGCGCGCCAGAAAGAATCTTCTGCTTGATGCCTTCTGGATAACCAGGCGGCACTTCCCAGCCTGTGCTCATGTCGAGCGTCTTGAATTCATCATGCAGCTTGTTGATGGGCATGTTTGCTCCTTCGCCTTAGGCGGCGAGATCATCGAGAGTGATAGAGGCTGCACGTCGCTGCATAGTGAGCATCGCACTGCGGCGCAGGAAGTCGCGTCCCTTGTCGGGATCGGCTGCCATCCGGCGCAGATTGTCGAAGTTCTTCGCGCGTTCGGCCGGGTCCTTCGCCTCGAGTCGCTTTTTGTTTACGATGGACTGCTCTTGCACAAACTCGATCGAAACCGTACGCCGCTGCAACGAGTAGAGGTCGAGCAAAGTGTCAGGCGCACCGTCCATGATGACGCGTGCAAGCTTTTCCGACAGGTTGGCAGCATCCTGCAATCCGCCGTTTAGGCCCATACCGCCGATAGAATTATTCACGTGCGCAGAATCGCCGGCGAGCAGCACCCGGCCTTTGCGGAAGGTCGAGGCGACGCGCTGGTGCGTCGTGTAGAGGTTGCGATGCACGATGTCGTAAGGGCTCGACATGGGGAAGAAACGCTGCAAGCGCGCCTGCACCATGTCGTCGCTGAGAAGGCTGTCCTCAGCTGCTTCCGCATTGGTTGGAAACACCGTCCGCCAAAGGCCTGGAGGGCCGTCAGCCGCCACCTTGAAGCAATTGCACCACTCATCGGGGTCGGCGAAATAGCTACGGTAGCAATAGCCACGCTCGCTCTCGAAATCGAAGGGCGTGGTGAGTACAAGGAAGCGTTCCGGCCAAGTGAAGCCCTCAAACGGAATCTCCGCCTGCTTGCGCACGGTGCTGCGCCCACCGTCCGCGCCGATGAGGTAGCTGCCACGGAAGCTCTTCACGCCGGCGGGCGTCTTCACCTGCACGGTCACGTCGCTCGCATGCTGCTCTATCGCCACAAGCGAGTGGTCCAACAGAACCTGCACATTCGGCATCGTAGCGAGGCGCGATAGGATGATGCGCGAGGTCTTGAACTGTTCGCACTGGATGACGAACGGATATGGCGTCTCACCGGCGAGCAGAGCGTGGTCGAACTCGGCGACGAGCTCCTTGGAAGGCCTGTCCCAGAACTGGAAGATCGGCGCGACTAGCCCCGCCGTCTTCATGTCCTCCACGAGCCCAGCTTCGCCCAGAACTTCGAGCGTTGCGGGGTGGGTAGTCGCCGCGCGCGGATCATCGAGGAACTTCGGGCCCGCCTCGAACAGAATGACTTCGACGCCCGCGCGTCCAAGCAACATTGCACAGAACAGGCCCACAGGCCCCCCGCCGGCGATCAGTACGGATCGATCCTTCTGCATTCGCAGGGCTCCTCTGTAGAGCGTCAGGCATTCTGCCTGAGATGATTGTGAAAGGACTCGACGTGCGCGCGCATCGCCGTCTCCGCAGCCTCGACGTTACGCGCGGCAATGGCGTCGCGGATCGCCTCATGCTCTTCGTGCACAAGCTGGTTGCGCCCGGGTGAATTTAGCGCGACAAACCACACGCGCAGAGAACGATCATGCAGTTTCGAAAGAATGTTCGCCAGCACCGAATTTCGCGAGGCGTGCGCAATGACGCCGTGGAAATCGCGGTCTAGCCGCATCAGGCTTTCCGTAGCGTTCTCCCGCACAGCGCGATCAGCGTTCCGCAGGATATCGTCCATCCGCGCGATCTCATCCGCCTGCGCGCGCTGGGCTGCAAGCCGCACCCCCAATACTTCGTTGACAGAACGCGTCTCCATGATTTGCATAATCTCGTCGAAGCTGATGGGCTTCACGATGGCGCCCTTGCGCGGAATGACATCGATAAGGCCCTCAACGCAAAGCCGGTCGATCGCCTGATGTACCGGCGTGCGTCCGAAGCCCGTCATGGCGCACACCGCTGCTTCATTAATGTATTCACCTGGTTTAAGCGCGCATGTGATTATACGGGCCTTGATGTCGTCGTAGGCGAGATCGCGCAGCGCCTTCGGCACGCCCGCACCATTGCGGTCAGCGGAAGGGCGCGCGTTCTCGTTCATGAAACGACTGGGAGCTCTTGAATGTCGTAGGAAAGTGAGATGCGCCGGCCCGTGCGTGGATCCTCGATCTCGGCCTCGAAGCGCGGCGCTGGACGGATCCCGCCGATGGTAGCGAACGTGCCGCAAAACATCATTGTGCCTTCGGTGAGCCCATCCTTTTGGAAGCCCGCAATCAAATCACGCGGCGCGATCATGCTACTCACCTTGCCCTGCTGGTAGAGTACGCGCTCTCTCTGACCAGGGATGTACGAGCGCATGAGGATCTCGTCCCAGTACTCCTCGACATCAGCAAAGCGCCAGAAAGTGGAGGCCACCGGCTTTTCGCACATTTGCTTGGAGACGGTGACATCGAAGGTCTCGGCCTGCCGGTCCGTATGGTCAGAGCCAAGGCCTACCCACAGTTCGCCATTCCATTGTGCTAGCACAAACTCGACCTCGCCGCTCGAAGCGCCTCCCGCGACCTGGATGGCCGGGGCAGTGGTCACGCGCGCGGCGGCAACGCGGTAGTAGACCGGCATCGTGGAGGGAGCCTTAACGCCAAGTTCCTTAAGCTCCCTGATGTGCTTCTCGACGACGGCCCGATCGCGGCCTGTCCAACCGGCGACAATGAGCTCGTTCACCAGAACGAGCGCAGAGACTTCACCAGAGGCGAAAAGGAGTTTCACGTCGAGATGCGATGTCATCGGCTTTTCCGGCGCTTCGAGCCTTACAAGCCTGTGAAATATCACGGCCTCGTCAGAGGGGCAATGCGTTGTTGTTAATTACGTCCGGACGCCCCGCGATCCTGCCTGGGGATTCTGTCTGGAATTCAATTATTTGATCGGCAAATGTGCCGCCGTATCATCTTGAGCTCGTAACGCATTTCTAATGAAGAGGGCCAAGAGCCCGTAGACTAAAAATGCAATATCGATCTCCAGGCCTTATTATAGAAGGCCCAGAGCATAATTGCCCGCGACTTCCTGCGCCGGCCGATCCCAGCCGCTCCCCACAAGATCCTCACCGTGCTGCCCGAAAATTGCATTCTCTTCAGCACGCCAGATGGGGGTAGCTCGACCATACCATTTATCAAAGAAACCA